>Ga0153961_1000007_pt1 | contig 182492 bp, 170 predicted proteins | sample TSFL045MetaG_FD_104748 | JGI IMG/M metagenome (GOLD analysis project Ga0153961, IMG submission 104748) | Attine ant fungus gardens microbial communities from Florida, USA - TSFL045 MetaG | ecosystem: Host-associated > Fungi > Mycelium > Unclassified | place: USA: Florida, Withalacochee...
AGCGAGCCTGCTTACGGTCTTTAACACCTGAGCAGTCCAGCGCGCCACGAACGGTGTGGTAACGCACACCTGGCAGGTCTTTTACACGACCGCCACGGATCAGGATCACGGAGTGTTCCTGCAGGTTATGACCTTCACCGCCGATGTAGGAGGTAACTTCAAAACCGTTGGTCAAACGCACACGGCAGACTTTACGCAGTGCGGAGTTTGGTTTCTTAGGAGTGGTGGTGTACACACGAGTACAAACGCCACGTTTTTGCGGGCAAGCTTCCAGCGCCGGCACGTTGCTCTTTGCAACTTTGCGGACGCGTGGTTTGCGAACCAGCTGGTTAACTGTTGCCATTAAATAGCTCCTGGATTTGCTTTTGCTTCGTAAACACGTAATAAATCGCCTCGTAGAATTACGAGGAGGCAGAATTTTAGGGCTGAGTCAAAGGGGTGTCAAGAAATAACCAGGTTTTAGCCGATTACCAGACCATTTGCTGCGGATGCCTGATCGTTAGCGTGACAAAGCCAGTATAGTCTACTGACTGCACGCTGCTCGAAATTTGCTCATTGAGTCCGCGCGCCTGGACATCCTCAGCAAGCACCCATAGCGTTGCTTTACACGCTGACAACTGCGCCAGGGCGCGACTGCCCGCTAGGGCAGCCAGCACGCCATCCTGCAGCAGTAGCAGATCATCACCTGCTCCCGTCATGAGCAGCAGAGTCTCAAGATCACAATGTGCCGGTGAGTGCATTAAAGTGTGCAGCATTAACGTCTCTCAGAAAGTCAGAATGCGATCATAGCTGGCCAGCGTCTGCCGCAGCTCCGGCGCGTCCAGTAGCGTAACATTCAGCAACCGGTCAGCGTCAACCGCTAACCCACGCGCTATCAGCGATGTCTGGCAGAGATAACACTGGTCAATGTCATACAGTGCCAGCACGCCAAAGGTCGCGGCATAGTGACGACTCTTAATCGCCTCAGGCTGCTGGTGCAGATTGAGCTGCAGTACGCCATCACCAATAAAAAACAGGCCGATATCTTCACTGAGTGCGCCCGTAGCCAGCGCGGCATCCAGCCCCTCGCGCCCTGCACTGCTACCGTGCGGTGCCCGGGTAAAGACAAATGCGACACGATTCATCAGAACTGCACCATACGTTCACAGGTCAGCGCCGCTTCTGCCAGCGCACCCAGCCCGCTCAGGGTAAAACCCGGCTGCAGGTTACTGCCCGCCAGCTGGAGTCGGGCCGCTTCCTGTTGATCGCTGACACCACGCCGCAGCGCAGCCGCTACACAGATGTTCAGTGCCACACCCTGCTCCTGATGTAATGTCTGCCACGCGCGTACCAGATCAAACTCATCGCTGGCCGGTGCAGTGAGCTGGTTAGCGTTCAGCACCCCTTCGCGATAGAAGAATACGCTGTCAAGCTGATGACCCGCCTTCAGCAGCGCGCGGGCGAACAGATATGCACTGGTCGCCTGTTGCGTCCCGTAAGCCGGGCCGGTGACCAGCAGGGTATAGCGCATTACCGATCCTGTCCCTGGAAGTCGCCATTTTTAAACTGACGAATGTAGAGATAGACGGTGTGCTTCGAGATGTTCAGCCGGTCAGCTACCTGGTTGATGGCATCTTTAATGTCGAAGATTCCCTTCTCATACAGGTTCAGCACAATCTGGCGATTCTTGGCGTTGTTCGATACATTGCGATCCGCGCTCACCTCTTCAATAGTGAACTCCAGCGTCTGCATCACCAGATCGTCGACCGAACTGGCGAAGTTGACGTTAGAGTCAACCTGCTGCATTTCTGGCGGCATGAAAGTCGACATGATCTGTGAGAACGGCACATCCAGGTTCATGTTGATACAGAGCAGGCCAATAACCCGTTGCTGACGGTTACGAATCGCGATGGTGACCGACTTCATCAGCACGCCGCTTTTGGCACGCGTGAAATAGGCACGTGACACGTTGCTGTCCGCGCCATGCATATCATGCAGCATACGCAGGGCCAGGTCGGTAATCGGCGAACCGACTTTACGACCAGTGTGTTCACCATTGGCGATACGCACGGCCGAACACTTCAGATCTTCAAGCGAATGCAGGACAATTTCACAATGCGAGCCGATCAACATCGCCAGGCCATCCACGACAGCCTCGTACGATTTCAGAATATCGTAATCAGTTTCTTCGAACGGGCGCTGCTCCAGAAGATCGAAGTCGCTCAGTTCACCCGGATTGAATGGATTAGACATTGAAGAGTATCACCCTGAATGGCTGGAGCCTGTCACAGCGGCTTATGGGCAGACTCAATATTGGGATAATTAGGCAGGCATTAGTCTGGCAAATGTCGTCGGCTTATGCCAGAGGTTTGTCGTGAAGCTAAAATGAAACCGCCGCCCGGAGGCGGCGGTCAGCAGATTACTGCGCTTTTTCTGCAGCAGCAGGCGCAGGGGCCTGTGCTTTTTCATCTGCTTTAGGCGCAGGTTTGATATCAAGCAGTTCAACATCAAAGACCAGGGTGGAGTTAGCCGGGATGCCCGGAACGCCATTTTTGCCGTAAGCCAGATTCGGTGGGATCACCAGCTTGATCTTGCCACCTTTCTTCACGTGCTTCAGACCTTCAGTCCAGCCTGGAATCACGCCATCCAGACGGAATGAGAGTGGCTCGCCACGGGTATAAGAGTTGTCAAATTCAGTACCGTCGATCAGCGTACCTTTGTAGTTAACCACGACTGTATCGCTGTCTTTAGGCGCGTCGCCGGTACCTTCTTTCTCAACTTTATACAGCAGGCCGCTTTCGGTTTTCTTCACGCCGCTCTCTTTAGCAAATTTGGTTGCGAAAGCGTCGCCTTTTTCAGCGTTCTCTTTCGCATCTTTTTCCATTTTCGCTGAGGCTGCGCCTTTCACGCGGCCTTCAAAGGATTGCAGTGTCTGCTCAATCTCTTCATCAGACAGTTTGCTCTTGCCACCAAACGCATCCTGAACACCAGCAATCAGCTGCTGCTTATCCAGTTTGATGCCCAGTTTTTCCTGCTCCTTCAGGGAGTTGTCCATGTAGCGACCCAGTGAAGCACCCAGTGCGTAGGCAGACTGCTGGTCTTCATCTTTAAAAGCCGCATTCTTAGGTGCCTGAGGCGCGGACTGTGGCGCGGCGGCTGGTGCAGCCTGTGGCGCCGCAGCGGTGTCTGCTGCCATTGCCATTGATGCATTCAGTGCAACAGCCATAGTGGTAGCTAACAATGTGACTTTAAACAGTGATTTCATCCATTCTCCAAAACCGAAGCGTCTAACCTCGGGAAACATTGCGGACTTCAGGGCCCACACTATAACTTTACGTGGCAGTGTCGAACACTCCCACAATGTAATTACCCGGTCTACCTCCGACCCTCATAACATCGGGAAGTTTCATCAGAGATGATGCCGCGCTGCCTTTTTTCAAGCGCAACGCTTCCGGGCGTGAAAAAAACAGGTGATTCCTGGCATTCAGGTCGTAGAATCACGCCCTGAGTCGCACCTTAACAGAGGAACAGGTCATGCAACAATCTGAGTGGGAACAGCGTCTGGAGACGTTAGAAAGTAAACTGGCCTTTCAGGAGATGACCATTGAGCAGCTGAACAGCGCGGTGGTTCAGCACGAGCTGGAGATGAACAAGATGCGTGAGCAGATGCGCATTTTAACCGACAAGCTCAAAGCGAATGCGCCATCGATGGTCGCCTCGCAGTCTGAAGAGACGCCACCGCCACACTACTGATGGCTGGCGGTGTCTGGCCCTGGCTCAGCCGGGCCGAACCAGAGTATCAGCCAAAAGAAAGGCCACCCAAAGGTGGCCTTGAAAGGTCTGTTGAGACTTAGTGGCTGCAGCCGCAACCGCCTGTACCACAACCGCCTTTACCGTGGTCGTGGTCGTGATCATGGCCGTGATCGTGGTCATGATGATGGCCATCTGCACCGTGAACGTGGCCATGAGCCAGCTCTTCCGGTGTGGCTTCACGGATAGCAACCACTTCAACGTTGAAGTTCAGGTTCTGGCCCGCCAGCATGTGGTTACCATCAACCACGACGTGATCGTCTTCCACTTCGGTGATTTCTACCGGTACCGGACCCTGATCGGTCTCTGCCAGGAAGCGCATGCCAACCTGCAGTTCATCAACGCCCATGAAGACGTCTTTAGGCACGCGCTGCACCAGGTTGTCATCGTACTGACCATAAGCATCGTTTGCCGGGATATGCACGTCAAACTTGTCGCCGGCAACGTGGTTTTCCAGCGCATTTTCCAGACCAGAAATCAGGGAACCATGACCGTGCAGGTAGTCTAACGGTGCGCTCACCGGTGACTCGTCAACTAACACGCCGTCTTCTGTACGTACCTGATAGGCCAGGCTTACCACCAGGTCTTTTGCTACTTTCATGATATCTCCTAACCGTTGAGAGCTGAGATCCCGTCTCATTGGTCTATTCTTGCGTGCAATAACACCAACCAGAAAGGTTCGGGGTTGAGTGCAAGAGGGGTTTCACTTTCTCTTGCGACTTCAGCCTTAATGGCGTCAATTGTAACGGAATTCAATCCCGCTGTAAGTTTAAGCGTGAAAAAAGCTGCCCGATTCCGCTATTCAGGATGGAAAATGCCGATAACCTGCTCATTGGTCCGAACCTGATCGCGCGCCTGCTTATCTGCCTCACGCATCTGATGACCACACTTCACGCACTCCACCACATCAACATTGTTTTCACGCCACATCGCCAGCGTGTCCTTCTCCTGGCAGTGCGGGCATGTCGCACCGGCAATAAAACGTTTACGCATTAGCTTCTGCCTGCTTAAAAAGGTTATTGATCATCGTCCCAGCCGTCGATCTGCCGCTTTTCGCGCTGCATTTCACGCTGGAAGATATCTTCCAGTTCACGCCGCGCTTCACGGACGCGTGAAGCCTGTGCCGCGCTTTCAGAGAGCGTTGGCACCAGCTCGCGAAGCATCCGCATATCAAGCCGGCGGAAATGCTGCTGAGCGCGATGCGCCTGATGGGGATGCATCCCTAGTGACATCAATGCTTTACGACCCAGCTCCAGCGCACTGGAGAAGGTCTCACGCGAGAACTGGGTGACGCCTGCCTGTAGCAGCTCATGCGCTTCCACACGGCCCCGGGCGCGCGCCTGAATCTGCAGCTGCGGAAAATGCTGCTGGCACAGATGCACGATAGTCATCACATCCTCCGGCTCATTACAGGTGATCACAATCGACTGGGCGCTGGCTGCACCGGCGGCACGCAGTAACTCCAGCTCGGTGGCATCACCGTAATAGACCTTGTAACCATATTTACGCATCAGACTCACTACACTGATGTCGCGTTCCAGCACGGTAATGCGTTTGTTATTCGCCATCAGCAGGCGGCCTATCACCTGACCGAAGCGACCAAAGCCCACCACAATGACCTGCGGCTGATCATCTTCGACAAAGTGTTTCTCTGCATTTTCGTCCGGCTCATTAAAGCGGCGTGCCAGCAGTCGGTCGATACCCTTCATCAGCAACGGCGTGGTCATCATCGACAATGTCACCGTCACCAGCAGCATCGGCAGTTGATCGCCTGAGAAGAGCTTTGCCGAGGAGGCCGCTGAAAAGAGCACAAAGGCAAACTCGCCGCCCTGACTCAGTACGCCAGCAAACTGCTGTCGCTCGGAACTGCGCAGGCCATAAATGCGCGCCAGCAGATAGAGCACCAGCGTTTTCACCGCCACCAGCGTCACCACGCCCAGCAGGATGGTCACAATATGGGTATAGAGCACGCCGAGGTTGAGCGCCATGCCCACCGAAATAAAGAACAGGCCCAGCAGCAGCCCCTTAAACGGATCGATAGCGACTTCCAGCTCATGCCGGTATTCACTTTCTGCCAGCAGGATCCCGGCGATAAAGGTGCCCAGCGCCATCGATAGCCCGAGCGCATCCATAAACAGCGCGGAGCCCAGCACCAGCAGCAGCGACGCCGCGGTAAAGACTTCGCGCACGCCTGATGCCGCGATGTAACGGAAGATCGGCCGCAGCAGATAGCGTCCGCCCACCAGCATGCCGGCAAACGCCAGCACCTTCATACCGACTTTCATCCAGTCGATGTGACCGCTGTCGGTGCCGGCCAGCAGCGGGATCAGCGCCAGCGCCGGGATGACCGCGATATCCTGAAACAGCAGCACCGAAAAGCCCAACTGCCCGGCTTCGCTGCGGTTCATGCCTTTATCCATCATCAGCTGCAGCGCCATGGCGGTCGAAGACATCGCCAGACCAATTCCACCGATGATTGCCGCCTGCCAGCTAAAGTCGGTCAGCCATAATAAGCCGCCCAGAATAGCCGCTGAGAAGATCACCTGCGCCGCGCCGACGCCAAAAATGGAGCGGCGCAGCGCCCACAGCTTTGCCGGGTTCAGCTCCAGCCCGATAATAAACATCAGGAAAACCACGCCGAGCTCAGAGAAATGAAGAATCTCATCGACGTCGCTGATAAAGCCTAAACCCCAGGGGCCGATAGCGATACCCGCCACCAGATAGCCCAGAACAGCACCAATACCGAGGCGAGCCGCCACCGGCACAATCAATACCGCCGCGACCAGATAAATCACCCCGGCGGTCAGCAGCGTTTGCCCTTCCATCTATACCCCTCCATTCGGCAGCGGTGCTGCCAGCCAGTCGCCATAGGCGCGGGCATAATTTTTCATTAATTCCGGACTCTGCCGACGCGCCCAGTAGACGATCATCGGCGGCATCCAGTGCATACGGCACATCTGCGCGGTCAACTCAAAAGGACGCATAATGTCATTGAGCGAATAGCGGTTCAGACCCTGCTGTTTAAAGGCACTTTCCGGCTCCCCGGTCGTCACCACGCTGCGCCAGTACTTGCCCTCCAGCGCATTGCCATCCACACCATTGGCGAAACCGCGTGAAAGAACGCGATCCAGCCACTCTTTCAGCAGCGCCGGACAGCTATAGGTATAGAGCGGATGCTGGAAAATGATGACGTCATGTTCACGCAGCAGCTGTTGTTCATAGTGAATATCGATAAAAAAATCCGGATAGGTCGCGTACAAATCGTGCACGGTAACGTGTTCCAGTGCCTGAGCCGGCTGTAGCAGAATCCGATTCGCGATCGAATCCTGTGATTCCGGATGAGCATAAAGCAGCAAAACCCTGGGTGGCTGCGACATCCTTTCCCTCCAAAGCGTCGTCATTGGTGCGGTTTTCCGCTACCATGCACAACGCAGCAAAATCTCATTATGTTGCCAGTAAATTAACATATTCTGACGATACGGCGCTTACATGATTGTCTTCTCAGCCTTACAAATTCGCCGCGGCATCCGCGTCCTGCTTGACAACGCCACCGCCACCATCAATCCCGGCCAGAAGGTCGGGCTGGTGGGTAAAAACGGCTGTGGGAAATCCACGCTGCTGTCGCTGTTAAAAGGTGAAATCACCAGCGATGCCGGTACCGTCACGTTCCCCTCTCACTGGGCGCTGGCCTGGGTGAATCAGGAAACCCCCGCGCTGGATAAAGCTGCGCTGGAGTACGTGATTGATGGCGATCGCCAGTTTCGCCAGCTTGAGGCAGAACTGGCGGACGCCAATCTGCGCGACGATGGCAATGCTATTGCGCTGCTGCATGGCAAGCTGGATGCGGTGCAGGCGTGGAGCATTCATGCGCGCGCCTCAAGCCTGCTGCACGGTCTGGGCTTCAGTCAGGAACAGTTGCAGCGGCCGGTCAGCGACTTCTCCGGTGGCTGGCGCATGCGCCTTAACCTGGCGCAGGCGCTGATTTGCCGCTCCGATCTGCTGCTGCTGGATGAACCGACCAACCACCTCGATCTTGATGCAGTAATCTGGCTGGAGCGCTGGCTGAAGAGTTATGAAGGCACGTTGATCCTGATCTCGCACGATCGTGACTTCCTCGATCCGGTCATCGACAAAATTATCCATATCGAACAGGAGTCGATGTTCGAATACACCGGCAACTACAGCTCCTTTGAGCGGCAGCGCGTCGCCAAACTGGCTCAGCAGCAGGCGCTGTATGAGAGTCAGCAGGAGAAAGTGGCGCATTTACACAGCTACATTGATCGTTTCCGCGCCCAGGCTACCAAGGCGAAGCAGGCGCAGAGCCGCATCAAGATGCTGGAGCGCATGGAGATGATCGCGCCGGCCCATGTCGACAATCCGTTCAGCTTCACCTTCCGCAAGCCGGAGAACCTGCCTAACCCGCTGATGAAGATGGAGAAGGTCACCGCGGGCTATGGCGACCGTATCATTCTCGACGCCATCAAGCTCAACCTGGTTCCGGGATCGCGAATCGGCCTGCTGGGACGTAACGGCGCCGGTAAATCGACCCTGATCAAGCTGCTGGCAGGTGAGCTGGAAGCGATGGACGGCAAGATGGGTCTGGCGAAAGGGATCAAGCTCGGTTACTTCGCCCAGCATCAGCTGGAGTACCTGCGGGCTGACGAGTCGCCGCTGCAGCATCTGTCGCGCATTGCGCCTCAGGTGCCTGAACAGCAGCTGCGTGACTATCTTGGCGGCTTCGATTTCCGTGGCGATAAAGTCACTGAAAACACCGAACGCTTCTCCGGCGGTGAGAAGGCGCGACTGGTACTGGCGCTGATTGTCTGGCAGCGTCCTAACCTGCTGCTGCTCGATGAACCTACCAACCATCTGGATCTCGATATGCGTCAGGCGCTGACTGAAGCGCTGATCGACTTCGAAGGTGCGCTGGTGGTGGTGTCGCACGACCGTCACCTGCTGCGCGCCACCACCGACGATCTCTATCTGGTGCACGATGGCAAAGTGGATGTGTTTGAGGGCGACCTCGAAGATTATCAGCAGTGGCTGAGCGATCTGCAGAAACAGCAGGCACAACAGGATGCCGCACCAAAGCAGGATAACGGCAACAGTGCCCAGGCGCGTAAAGATCAGAAGCGCCGCGATGCCGAACTGCGCACCCAGACGCAACCCCTGCGCAAAGAGATCGAGAAGCTGGAAAAGCAGATGAGCAAATGGCAGAGCCAGTTGGCCGATGCCGAAGCGCAGCTCTCAGACAGTGCGATTTATGATCCGAGCCGTAAAGTGGACCTGACCACCGCGCTGCAGCGTCAGGCGGAGAGTAAATCTGCGCTGGAAGAGGTTGAGATGGCGTGGCTGGAAGCCCAGGAACAGCTCGAACAGATGATGGCTTCATAAATAAACTCTCCCCGCGAGCGGGGAGATTCTCTTTTAACGCGGTTTGTCTCCCAGTACCGTCGCCCGCTGCATGATCCGCCGGGCAGGATAGTAGTCGGCATTAGCATAATGCTGCGTGACCCGATTATCCCAGATAGCCAGATCGTCTGGCTGCCAGCGCCAGCGCACCTGAAACTCGGGTTTGGTGGCATGCGCAAACAGGAAGCCCAGCAGCGCATCACTCTCCTTCTCGCTTAACTCCACAATCCGCGTGGTAAAACCCTCATTCACAAATAGCGCTTTTTTGCCGCTGACCGGATGGGTGCGGATCACCGGATGCTGCACCGGTGGATGCTTAGCCACCGCCAGCTGCCAGCGCTGATGCTCCTCTCTGGTTTTACGGTACTTATACTCCTGGAATGACTTTTTGAAATCATGCTCGGCACTCAGGCCTGCCAGCAACTGCTTAAAAGGCTCAGAGAGCGCCTCATAGGCCGCAATGCCGCTGGTCCAGAGCGTATCACCGCCCGCCTCCGGTAACACTTTTGAGGCCAGTAAAGCGATAGCCGGTGGCGTGTCGATAAAGGTGACGTCGGTGTGCCAGTTGTCGTTATCCGGCGGATTATCCTGATGCGTATCCAGCACGATAATCTCCTCAACGCCTTCTGCGTGGGGATAGACCGGATGGATATGCAGGTCGCCAAAGCGGATCGCCAGGGCACGATGCTGTTCCGGCGTAATTTTCTGGTCACGCAGAAACAGCACCTGGTGGCGCAGCAGGCCATGGTAAAGCTGTTCAAACTGCGCATCACTTAATGGCCGGGAGACATCCAGGTTTGAAACCTGCGCGCCGATATAGGGGCCAAGCGGGGTAAAACTGATACGTTCATTCATGACTGTTCTCCACTCCAGGGCGTCAGACGGCGCTGCAACGCGCGGAGCCCGAGTTCTAAACTAAAAGCGATAAAGGCGATCACCGCGATACCCGCCAGCACCACATCGGTGGCGAGAAACTCTCCGGCTGACTGCACCATAAAACCGAGGCCACGCGTGGCGGCAATCAGCTCCGCTGCCACCAGCGTTGACCAGCCCACTCCCAGACCAATGCGCAGACCGGTCAGAATCTCCGGAAGCGCACCCGGCAGGATCACCCAGCGCAGCAGCTGCCAGCGGTTAGCCCCCAGCGAGCGAGCAGCGCGAATACGTACCTGCTGCGTGTTACGCACCCCGGCCAGGGTAGAGAGTGTCACGGGTGCGAAGATCGCCAGATAAATCAGCAGGATTTTCGAGGTCTCACCAATGCCGAACCAGATAACCATCAGCGGCAGATAGGCGAGTGGCGGAATCGGACGATAAATTTCAATCAGCGGATCGAGCAGGCCGCGAGCGACCGGGCTGAGGCCCATCAGAATCCCCACCGGAATACCGATAGCGGCAGCAGCCGTCAGCGCGATCAGCATCCGCGTCAGGCTGGCGGCCAGATGCTGCCACAGCGTGGCATCCATAAAGCCCTGCGCGCTGGCAATCACCAGCAGCTTGCTGAACACCTGCTGCGGCGACGGCAGAAACAGCGGAGCAATCAGGCCCAGCGCCGTGACGCCCCACCAGAGCAGTAACAGCAGAGAGAGGCTCAGAACGCTCAGCGTAAAGGCGGTTGAAAACGGCCAGCGCAGCCGACGGCGCACCGGCAGAGACTTATCGTGGATTAACGCGCTCATGCAAACGCCTCCCGCTGATCAAATACCCGGCTCAGCACATATTCGCGCTGGGCGATAAACTGCGGATCGGATTTGATGCTGCGGCACGACTCTCCCGCAGCAAAACGGCGGCCAAAGTCGGGCCGTAGCCGCTCCACGATACGGCCCGGTCCTGGCGACAGCAGAATCAGTTCGCTGGCGAGGAAAATCGCCTCTTCTATATCGTGTGTAATCAGCAGGATCTGTTTACCGCTGTCGCGCCACAGCGTCAGCAGCAGGGTCTGCATCTGCTCACGGGTAAAAGCATCCAGTGCGCCAAACGGCTCATCCAGCAGCAGCAGTTGCGGATCGGTGGCCAGCGCGCGGGCAATACCTACCCGTTGACGCTGACCGCCGGACAACTGCCAGATGGCGCGCTTTTCCGCCCCTTCCAGCCCGACCTGCCTGATGAGTTTCCGCGCTATGGCCTCACGTGCCTGGCGCGGCATCCCCGCCAGCTGCAGCCCAAAGGCAACGTTATCCAGCACGTTGCGCCACGGCAGTAACCCTTCATGCTGAAACACCACGCCGCGCTCCGCGCCTGGCCCGGTCACCGGCTGGTTATCCAGCGTGATGCTGCCCGACTCCACCGGCAGGAATCCGGCCACCAGATTAAGCAGCGTGGTTTTGCCACAGCCGGAGGGGCCGAGCACGACCAGCAGTTCCTGGCTATCCAGTTGCAGATTGATATCCTGCAACACGGGCTGTCCGGCATAACGGGCATTAAGGTGAGCGATGCGCAGCATAGTGCCTCCTTACGGTTTAACTAATGGCTCGACGAAGCGGGAGGTCACATAACTGCTGTAGTCGTTATCCGCCTGCGGCACCCGGCCCTGCGCTTTCAGAAACTGCGCGGTATCGACGATCGCCTTATTAACCGGCTTGCCCAGTTGCTCAACCTGCTGCTGCGCCGTCAGATAGGTATTACCCTTCACCAGACCCGGCACCTGCGCTTCCGGCACACCGCTCAGGCGTGAGAGTTTGCTGAGGTTATCGGGCTGCTTCAGCCAGCTGTCGGGATTGTTAAGGTAGGCCTGCTGTGCATCGATCGCGCTGCGGGCAAAGGCTGTCACGATCTCCGGGTGCTGTTCGGCAAAATCCTTGCGGACTACCCAGACATCCAGCGTCGGTGATCCCCAGCTCCCCACTTCCGCAGAGTCGGTTAACACCTTGCCCTCTTTCTCCAGCTCATTGACTGCAGGCGCCCAGACATAGGCACCATCAATATCACCACGCTGCCAGGCCGCGATAATCGCAGGCGGCTGCAGGTTCACCAGCTGCACCTGCGACGGCTTGATGCCCCAGTGCTTCAGTGCAGCCAGCAGGCTGTAGTGGGTGGTGGAGATGAACGGCACCGCGATGCGTTTACCGATGAGATCATTGGGGGAGGTAATATTCTTTTTTACCACCAGCGCTTCAGAGTTACCCAGCTGAGAGGCGAGTAAGAATGCTTCAATCGGCAGTTTCTGCGCTGCTGCGACCGCTAACGGACTGGAACCAATATTGCCAATCTGGACGTCGCCGGAAGCCAGTGCGCGTAAAACACCTGCACCGCTGTCAAACTTACGCCAGTCAACGCTGGCCCTGCTCTCTTTCGCAAAACTGTTGTCAGCCTGCGCCACTTTCGCGGGTTCGGCTGAGGTCTGGTACGCCACGGTGACATTGACCGCATCTGCCCGAAACGCCAGCAGCGCCAGCGCTGCGGCTAAAAAAGTTAAACGTGTTGCTGCCATGATCATCACCCCGCCGTTTTTATCGTGGAGGCAGTGTCTACGGCCGCTATAGTTTCATAAAGGAATTAAAAATTATCCCTCATAGAAATAAGTTCTTAGATCACTATCTGCAAAACTAAGTTAAAAATCGCAAATGTTGAAAATAGCTAAAGTAAGCAAAAATGTCAGGCGCTCACATTATCCCTGTGCTATTGATATGCGTTCCCAATTTTTGCCTGTTAAGGTCTCTGTGTCCGATGTCGATCGAGAAAGTCGCTCAGCTGGCTGGCGTCTCCAAAGCCACGGTATCGCGGGTTCTCAACGCGCATCCCGGCGTAAAGCCCGATACGCGTGAGAAAGTTCTGGCGGCAATCTCTGCCTGCGACTATCAGCCCAATCTGCTGGCTCGTCAGCTGCGTACGGCGCAAAGCAACATGCTGCTGGTGCTAATCTCGGATATCACTAATCCCTTCTGTTCACGCGTGGTTCAGGGCATCGAGGCCGAAGCGGAACTGCATGGCTATCATATCCTGCTCTGTAACTCCGCCTCGCAGCTTCAGCGTGAAGCCGCCTATCTGAGTCTGCTGACCGGCAAAGTGGTGGATGGCGTGATTACCATGGATGCGGCCTCCGGCTTACAGGATTTGCAGGCGCTGATCGCCGGAGCCCCCTGGGTGCAGTGTTGTGAATTTAATCCCGACATTCCCGCCTCCTCAGTCAGCATTGACCACCTTGAAGCGGCGCGTGACACCGTCCATTACCTCGCCGGTAAAGGGCGTAAACGCATCGGGCTGGTCAATGGCGACATGCGCTACCTCTACTCGCATCATCGTGAAAAAGGCTACCGGCTGGCGATTGAGGAACTGGGGTATGCGTGGTCCGGCGTCTCTTATACCTGTGAGATCTCCCCTGAGGCAGGCAGTCAGGGGCTGAAGGAGTTGATGGCGCTGCCGGAACCGCCGGATGCGGTGTTTGCGGTGTCAGATGTACTGGCGGTGGGCGTGGTTCATGCGGCGCTGGAAGCAGGTCTGCGCGTGCCGGAAGATCTGGCGGTCGTCGGGTTTGATGGCGTACCGTTTACCCGCAGCCTGAATCCGCCGCTGACCACCATTGAGCAGCCGATGAACCAGCTGGGCGCGCGCAGTGTGCAGCTGCTGCTCCAGAAGATCCGCAATCCGAACGCGCCAGTGATTCGTGAGGTACTGCCCTGGACGCGCGTTGAACGCGCATCCAGCTGACTCAGTGCCAGATTAACAGCACGCAGGCCGCCGTCAGCAGCCCCATAGCCAGGTTAAAAGTTTTCCAGGCGCGACGGCTGCGCAGAATGCGGCCGATCATCGCGCCAAATCCCATCCAGATCACGCCTGACACCAGATTAACCAGAAACATGCCGACGCTTATCGCCATTACCGAATGACGATATGCATCACCCGCCAGACTGAAGCTGGCGACCGCGCCCAGCGCCATCAGCCAGGCCTTAGGATTGATGAGTTGCAGCAACCCACCCTGCCAGAACGGCATCGGCGCATCCGGTGCCTGATCGGTTTCCAGCTTTTCATAGCTGGACGTCGCTATCTTCCACGCCAGCCAGAGCAGATAGAGGCTACCGGCAATCTTCAGTACCAGGTGCAGCGATGGATAGAGCAGGATCAGACCGCCAACGCCAAAGGCCACCATCAGCAGCATCACCTGCATGCCGATCATGATACCGATCATCAGCGGAATGGTGCGCAGAAAGCCAAAATTAGCGCCTGAGGCGGTGAGTAACATATTATTAGGTCCGGGCGTAATCGCCGCGACCCAAAGAAAGCCCAACATTGATAAGAAGAGACTCAGTTCCATGGCAATCGGGTACTCCTTACCCTTGCAAAAAAAACTTATCGAAGCTAACAGTGTGATATGGAACAGACAAGCTTTTACCACATGAAATTTACCGGACCGAAAAACGAGCAATTCACACCGCCTGACAGCCTGCGTAACGCCCACCTGCAGACAATGCTACCGCGCCTGCTGCGTCGCCGTGTCACGTTCGCTCCACACTGGCAGCGACTCGATCTGCCGGATGGCGACTTTGTCGATCTCGCCTGGAGCGAAGATCCACAACAGGCGCAGCATAAACCGCGCGTCGTGCTGTTTCATGGGCTGGAGGGCAGCTTTCACAGCCCCTATATTCATGGCCTGATGAACATCTGCCGTGCGCGCGGCTGGCTGGCAGTGGTGATGCATTTTCGCGGCTGCAGCGGCGAACCTAACCGGCTGAACCGCATCTATCACTCCGGCGAAACGGAAGATGCCCGCTTTTTCCTGCACTGGCTGCGAACGCGCTGGGGCCAGGTGCCGACCGTTGCCATCGGTTTTTCTCTGGGCGGCAATATGCTGGGCTGCCTGCTGGGCCAGCAGGGCGCCGCTGCCGAAGTGGATGCAGGCGTCATTGTCTCCGCGCCGTTGCTGCTGGAGCCGTGTAGCGTGAAACTGGAACGTGGCTTCTCACGCTTCTATCAATACTATTTGCTGGCGCAGCTGAAGAAAAATGCCCGCCGCAAACTGCACGCGTGGCCGGACACGTTGCCGGTCAATCTGGCGCAGCTAAAAGCATTGCGACGACTGCGCGATTTTGATGATGCGATTACCGCCCGTGCCCACGGTTTTGTCGATGCAGCCGATTACTATCATCGTGCCAGCGCCATGCCCTGGCTGAAGCGCGCAGAGAAACCGCTGCTGATCATCCACGCCAAAGACGATCCCTTTATGAGTGATGAGGTGATCCCGCACAGCAGCCAATTATCTGCCACTATTACTTATCAACTGACACCACACGGCGGCCACGTCGGTTTTGTCGGTGGGACGTTACGCCAGCCCGAAATGTGGCTGGAACAGCGCATCCCGCAGTGGATCGCCTCTTTCCTGGACAACTGATCTCGTGATTATTCCCTGGCAACAGGTCTCTCCTGAGACCCTTGAAAATCTGATTGAAACCTTTGTGCTGCGTGAAGGCACTGACTATGGCGAGCATGAACGCAGCCTGCTGGACAAGGTGGCTGATGTGCGACGCCAGCTGGAAACCGGTGAGGTAGTGCTGGTGTGGTCGGAACTGCATGAATCGGTCAATATCATGCCGCGCAAAGAATTTCGTGGCTGATGCACCCGGCACCCTTTCATGATAACAATGTTCATCGTCCGACCTCACAGGGAGCTTTTCTATGTCTGCACGTCATCCCATTATCGCGGTGACCGGTTCCAGCGGCGCAGGAACCACCACCACCAGCCTGGCGTTCCGCAAAATCTTTCAGCAGCTTGACCTGCATGCGGCGGAACTTGAAGGTGACAGTTTTCACCGCTTTACCCGTCCGGAAATGGATATGGCGATTCGTAAGGCGCGCGATCTGGGACGTCATGTCAGCTACTTCGGCCCGGAAGCCAATGACTTTGGCCTGCTGGAGCAGAGCTTTAAAGAGTATGGTCACAGCGGACAGGGTCAGTCGCGTAAATATCTGCACACTTACGATGAGGCGGTGCCGTGGAACCAGGTGCCCGGCACCTTTACGCCCTGGCAGCCGCTACCGCAGAACACCGATATTCTTTTTTATGAAGGATTGCATGGCGGTGTGGTGACGGCGCAGCACAACGTGGCGGAACAGGTCGATCTGCTGGTGGGCGTGGTACCGATTGTTAACCTGGAGTGGATTCAGAAGCTGGTGCGCGACACCGGCGAGCGCGGTCATTCACGTGAAGCAGTGATGGATTCCGTGGTGCGCTCAATGGAAGATTACATCAACTACATCACGCCCCAGTTTTCACGCACCCATATCAACTTTCAGCGCGTTCCAACCATCGATACCTCCAACCCGTTCGCAGCCCGCGCCATTCCGTCACTGGATGAGAGCTTTGTCGTGATTCACTTTCAGGGGCTGGAGGACATTGACTTCCCCTACCTGCTGGCAATGCTGCAGGGTTCGTTTATCTCGCACATTAATACGCTGGTCGTACCCGGCGGCAAAATGGGGCTGGCGATGGAGTTGATCATGGGCCCGCTGGTGAAGCGGCTTATGGAAGGTAAACGGATAGAGTAAGAGAGCAGATGCCTTTCGTGCGGTAAAGAATGACTGCTGAGCAGGCGTCAGGGAGCATACGCCTTTCGCAAAGACGCAAAACCGCCATCCATGGCACGCTCGGCCCGCCCCATCCCTGGGGCAGGACGCTTTGCTACAGGCGTATGCTCCCTTCGCTTCACGTCCGGCAACCGCATCCGGTTTCAGTAAGGCCGCTACAGACAAACCCTGGGCACAAAGAATCTGACAGCAATAGATAAGCTCAACACGCAGGGAACCGGGTCAGAAGAGGAAAGCGTCCCGCGGCTGGGACAAAAACGCCTGGAGCGTTTTTGAACAACGCAATGCGTTGGCCCGGCTACGGGCGCACCTCAGGGATGAGGTGCGTAATCGCGCGGGCCGAGCATGCCATGGATGGCGGTTTTTGCGTCTTTCCGATCTGACCCGGTTCTCTGCGCAGGCACAGTCTTGAAGCAACCTGCATCAGACACTGGAAGTGAAGTTAACAGGTCTGCGCAGGTCTGCGATGATCCCTGCGGCCATTAAAGCTCAACCACCTCATAGCTATGCGTAATCGTCACACCTTTACCCAGCATGATGGCCACCGAGCAATATTTTTCAGCTGAAAGATCGACGGCGCGTGAGACCGCTTTATCCTGGAGCGCTTTGCCACTCACGATAAAATGCAGGTTGATGTGCGTAAAGATTCGCGGCGCCTCTTCACGACGTTCTGAGGTTAGTTTTACTTCACAATCAGCCACATCGTTACGACCTTTTTGCAGAATTGAAACCACGTCAATCGCGCTGCATCCACCCGCCGCCATCAGCACCATCTCCATTGGGCTGGGCGCTTTATCACCCGAATTGCCATCCATCAGTATCTGATGGCCGGATGAGGATTCTCCGAGGAATGTCAGCCCTTCTACCCATTTCACTCTTGCCTGCATGATTTTTGCTCCGGAATGCGCTGTTTTGTCGCCAGAGTACGCTTTCACCTGGTAAACAGCAATCCAGAGAAATCCGCCTCTAGCTGAAGCGAGACAACAGAAGACAGTCGGCAAAAGCTGTGCTACAAACAGTGCTGAAAATATTTTTCGTCACCCGATGGCGAAGCCGGGAAGAATGATGCGCACTGCGCCTGATGCGGCCCGAATAATTTCCTGAAAAGGAAACGCTTGAAGCTTTCACCGCCTGACAGGGAAAACTGCCCCCTGTATTTTGGGCACGATTACAACAGAGGATAATAGCGAATGGTTCTCGGCAAACCGCAAACAGACCCTACACTCGAATGGTTCCTGTCCCATTGCCATATTCACAAGTATCCATCCAAAAGTACGCTGATTCATCAAGGTGAAAAAGCAGAAACGCTTTACTACATCGTGAAAGGTTCCGTCGCGGTTCTGATTAAAGATGAAGAAGGCAAAGAGATGATTCTTTCCTACCTGAATCAGGGCGATTTTATTGGTGAGCTTGGCCTGTTCGAAGAAGGTCAGGAGCGCAGCGCCTGGGTACGTGCGAAAAGCGCGTGCGAAGTAGCGGAGATTTCTTACAAGAAATTCCGCCAGCTGATCCAGGTTAACCCTGACATCCTGATGCGACTCTCCTCGCAGATGGCGCGTCGCCTGCAGGTCACGTCTGAAAAAGTGGGTAACCTCGCTTTCCTCGACGTCACCGGACGCATTGCTCAGACCCTGCTTAACCTGGCGAAGCAGCCAGATGCCATGACGCATCCCGACGGCATGCAAATTAAAATCACTCGTCAGGAAATTGGCCAGATTGTGGGTTGTTCACGTGAAACCGTGGGCCGTATTCTGAAGATGCTGGAAGATCAGAACCTGATCTCCGCACACGGCAAAACTATCGTCGTTTACGGCACCCGCTAATTCCTGTCATCCACGGCGTGATGGTAACATCACGCCGTTATTGTTTGTGTTGGGCCGATGTGGCGTCGAATCATTTACCATCCTGAAGTTAACTACGCCTTGCGGCAAACGCTGGTGCTCTGTCTGCCGGTCGCGCTGGGCTGGCTGGCTGGCGACCTGCAAAAAGGTCTGCTGTTCTCACTAGTGCCCGCCTGCTGCAACATCGCCGGTCTCGATACTCCGCATAAACGCTTCTTCAAACGTCTGATTGTAGGCGGCAGCCTGTTTGCCCTCGGCAGCTTCCTGATCCAGTGGCTCACCCTGCATGCGGTTCCACTGCCGCTGATCCTCTTCGCTATGCCTTTGCTGCTCGGCGTCACCGGTGAGATTAGTCCGCTGCATGGCCGTCTGCTGCCCGGCACCCTTATTGCCGCCATCTTTACCCTCAGCCTGATTGGCCGCATGCCCATCTATGTCACTCCACTGCTCTATATCGGCGGCACGCTCTGGTATGGGGTATTTAACTGGTTCTGGTTCTGGCTGTGGAAAGAGCAGCCGATGCGTGAGAGCCTCAGCCTGATCTACCGCGAACTGGCCAACTACTGCGACGCCAAATATACCCTGCTGACACAGCTGACCGATCCCGAAAAAGCGCTGCCGCCGCTGCTGGCTCACCAGCAGAAAGTGGTCGATCTGATCAACACCTGTTATCAGCAGATGCACATGCTGTCGGCCAGCCGCGATCACAGCCATAAGCGGCTGACACGCGCTTTTCAGGTGGCGCTCGATCTGCAGGAGCATATCTCGGTCAGCCTGCATCGGCCGGAAGAAGTACAGAAGCTGGTGGAGCAGAGCCATGCTGAAGCGGTGATCCGCTGGAATGCCAAAACCATCTCCGCCCGGCTGCGGGTGCTGGCGGATAACATCCTTTATCACCAGTTACCCGACCGTTTTGCGATGGATAAACAGCTCGGCGCGCTGGAGAAAATTGCTCATCAGCACCCCGATAATCCGGTGGGTAATTTCTGCCTTTATCACTTCAACCGCATTGCGCGCGTGCTGCGCACCCAGAAGCCGCTTTACCAGCGCGATCTGATGGCAGACCGCCAGCGCCGCCTGCCGCTGTTACCGGCGCTGCGAAGTTATCTCTCGTTTCGCTCGTCTGCGCTGCGCACGGCGGGTCGCTTTGCGGTGATGCTGATGCTGGGCAGCGCGCTGGCGCTGTTCTTCAACATCCCTAAGCCCTACTGGATCCTGATGACCATTATGTTCGTCAGCCAGAACGGCTACAGTGCCACCCGCGTCCGTATCCAGCACCGGGCGCTGGGCACCTTTGCAGGACTGGTGATTGCGGCTGCCACGCTGCGGCTGGCGGTGCCGGAGTCACTGGTACTGCTGATCATGCTGGCGATCACCTTTATCAGCTATCGCTTTACCCGCCAGTTTTATGGCTGGTCGATGATTGGCTTTACGGTCACGGCGGTTTACTCGCTGCAACTGCTGTCACTGAATGGCGCGCAGTTTCTGCTGCCGCGACTGATGGATACACTGATGGGCTGTCTGATCGCCTTTGGCGGGATGCTGTGGCTGTGGCCGCAGTGGCAGAGCGGCTTACTCCGGCAGAACGCCCACGACGCGCTGGAAACCTATCAGGATGCGCTGCGGCTCTTGCTGGGCGATGAACAGTCGCCAGAGAAACTGGCTTATCAGCGCGTGAAGGTTAATCAGGCACACAATGCACTGTTTAACTCGTTAAATCAGGCGATGCAGGAACCCGCGTTCAACTCGCGCTATCTGAGTGATATGCGGCTCTGGGTCACGCACAGTCAGTTTATCGTCGAGCATATCAATGCGATAACGATTCTGGCGCGTGAGCACACGATGCTGACCGCCTCGCTGGCTCAACGCTATCTGCAGTCCTGCGAAATTGCGCTGCAGCGGTGTCAGCAGCGGCTGGAATATGATGGTGAAAGCTCACAGGTGAATCTGCTGGATGACCTGGAGAACATCAGTGAGGGACCGATCACGGTGGTGGAACAGCATGTGCGGCGCATTCTCGATCATCTGAGCGTGATGTACACCATTTCATCGCTGGCGTGGAACCAGCGACCGCAACATGGCCGCTGGTTAATCAGACGCTTACGCAAAAACTAAGCTAGCCGTTGAGCACTTTGCCAACGGCAGTAGCGAAGCGGCTCATGCCCTCTTCAATGTCAGCAGGCTCGATGATCAGCGACGGAGCAAAGCGCATCACGTCGGTGCCAGCCACCAGCACCATCACCCCTTCAGCGGCTGCAGCATTCAGAATGTCGCGTGACCTGCCGGCATGCTGAGGTTTCAGCGCCGCGCCAATCAGCAGACCTTTGCCGCGAATGTCACTGAACAGGTCATACTTCGCGTCGATGGCCTGCAGCGCCGTGACAAAGTGCTGACGACGCATCTCCACACCCGCCAGCACTTCCGGCGTATTAATAATATCCAGCGCGGTTTCGGCAATGGCACAGGCGAGCGGGTTGCCGCCATAGGTGGTGCCATGCACGCCCGGTGCCATGGTCGAAGCGATATCATTCGTGGTCAGCATGGCGCTGACCGGGAAACCGCCACCCAGCGCTTTGGCTGAGGTCAGGATATCGGGCTGGACACCATAATGCTCATAGGCGAACAGTTTGCCGCTACGTCCCATACCGCTCTGTACTTCGTCCAGTACCAGTAGCGCCTGATGCTGATTGCAAAGTGAACGCAGTCCCTGCATAAATTCCTGTGTCGCGGGCATGACGCCCCCCTCACCCTGAATCGGTTCAACCACAATGGCACAGGTGTGATCGTCGATTACTGCTTTCACGGCGTCCAGGTCATTAAACGGCACGTGGACAATGTCCGCCGGTTTCGGGCCGAATCCGTCAGAATATTTTGGCTGGCCGCCGACCGTAACGGTAAACAGCGTCCGGCCATGAAAAGCGTTATGAAACGCGATGATCTTACTTTTAAACGGGCTGTGACGTTTGCAGGCGTAGTAACGCGCCAGCTTAAACGCAGCTTCATTGGCTTCGGCACCGGAGTTGGCGAAGAAGACGCGATCGGCAAAAGTCGCCTGTATTAACTTACTGGCAAGACGTAACGCCGGTTCGTTGGTAAAGACATTGCTGGTGTGCCACAACGTTTCGCCCTGGCTCTTCAGTGTTTCCACCAGCGCAGGATGGCAGTGTCCAAGTGCGGTAACGGCAATACCACCCGAGAAGTCGATATACTCTTTGCCCTGCTGATCCCATACGCGACTGCCCTTGCCTTTTACCGGCACAAACTGCGCAGGTGCATAAACAGGCAAAATAACGTTATCGAACGTCTCCCGCGTGACCGCAATTTTTTCCGCTGCCATTAGTGACCCCATTTGAATGAATGTTGTGCAACATTGAAATAATAATCACAAAATATGCATAAAAAATCACTCAAAGGCAACTTATTGCGCAAGGAAATTACGCAGCAGCTGATGTCCCTGCTCGCTGAGAATGCTTTCGGGATGGAACTGCACGCCTTCCAGCGCCAGGGTTTTATGGCGGAATCCCATAATCTCGTCAGGCTCGCCATCACGCACCGTCCAGGCCGTCACCTCGAACGCATCGGGCAGGGAATCACGCTGCACAATCAGCGAGTGGTAGCGGGTCACGGTAAGGGGATTATTGAGATTTCGGAACACGCCCTGACCGGTGTGCTGAATCGCGGAGGTTTTGCCGTGCATCACCTGACGCGCCCGCACCACCTGCGCGCCGTAGGCCTGCGCGATCGCCTGATGGCCCAGACAGACACCCAGCACCGGCACGTTACCGGCGAAGTGACGGATCGCCGCCAGCGAGATGCCCGACTCTGACGGCGTGCAGGGGCCAGGCGAGATCACCAGATGGGTCAGCGGTAACGCTGTCATCTGCTCCAGGGTGATGGCATCATTGCGCACCACCTGAACCTGCGCACCCAGCTCGCAGAAATATTGATAAAGATTCCAGGTAAAGGAGTCGTAATTGTCGATAAGCAGCAGCATGACGCGTCCAGAATGATAAACCGCGCCGCTATTCTACGCGGTTAAGCCGCCTCACTCACCACTTTCGCAAACACCTGCTCCAGCGGGGCCAGGTCTCCGGCTACACCCGCCTGATTAGCGGCTTTCCAGCTCTCCGCGTCCATCTCTTCCCACGACAGCAGATAACCGGCATGCAGCGCCAGCTGTTCAAAGAAAATCCGCTGCGCCCGGCCATTTCCATGACGGAAGGGATGCAGCATATTGATTTCACAGTAATAATGGGCGATGCGCTGGATAAATGTGTCACGCGGTAGCTCAGCGAGTCCTTTCTCCTCTTCCAGCATGGCCATCAGCGCGTTGCCTTCCTTTTCAATATATTCAAAATGGCAGAACGGCGTATCATCACGCCAGATATCGATGGTGCGCAGTTCGCCGGCCCAGCTGTAAACGTCCTGGAACAGCGTGCGGTGGATCTGGCGCAGGTAAGGCAATCCGGGATTACGCGGTCCCAGTTCCAGCGTAGCGGCACGTGCTGCACTGAAGCTCAGCTCCGCCTTGCGCAGTTGCGCGGCGTCATGAATGTCGGCCAGATTTTTCAGCACTGTGTCATGCTGCCACAGATAAGGATCCTGAGTCACAGCGGTATCAGAGTCCATATTGCCTCCTCAGTGACGCCAGGCGTGCAACCGCATCTTCACTGTTCAGGCTGGTTTCATTCGGCGCAAAGCCTTCCAGCTTACAGCTGGCCTGATAGCTGGCGCTACGCCGCTGTTGCCACAGAGTGACCTTCTGTTTTTCGGTGAGTTTGTTCGCCATACCGCCTCCTGCTCAGGTTTTTGCCCTAAGTATAAGAGCAAATTCTGGCTTTGCCGGAAGCGGCAGGCGGTCGCCATCCGCAGATGGCGACAAAAAACGTTAAGGCAGGACTTTGGCGGAGAGGATAACTACCGGTTTGGACGGCACATTCTGGTACGGACCCACATCTTTGGTCGGAACCTGAGAAATTTTTTCAACCACATCCTGACCCTTCACAATCTTACCAAATACGGCATAGCCGAAATCGCGCTGGCCGTGGTCGAGGAACGCATTATCCGCGACGTTGAGGAAGAACTGGCTGGTGGCACTGTCTTTATCGGCGGTACGCGCCATAGAGATGGTACCGCGCAGGTTACGCAGTCCATTGTCCGCTTCGTTTTTAATTGGCGCGTTGGTCTGCTTCTGCTGCATATCCGTGGTAAAGCCACCACCCTGCACCATAAAGCCTGGGATCACACGATGAAAAATGGTGTTGTTGTAAAAACCGTTGTTGACGTAATCAACGAAGTTTTTCACAGAAACCGGCGCTTTCTGGTTATTCAGTTCGAGTTCGATATTGCCGGCGGAGGTGGTGAGCAGAACGTGGGTGTCACCTTTTGCGGCCAGCGCCTGGGCGGAAACGGAAGAGAGCGCTAACAGGGTGATGGCCGCTGTTAAAGTACGTTTAAACATAAAAGATTCCTTACCTGGGAGAGCGGGCACAAAAACGTGATTGATTGTAAAGAGACTCTATTCCATGAGCCAGCGTTTTACCTATATTTACGCTGTTGCGGCAAAAGCACTGAGCAAACGTTAAACAATCGTAATTGCGTGATTAAAATCACACAACGCATGAAATATGGATCTGTAGTTTCACTGCTGGTTTATTAAGATCACAGTTCCGTTTACACTTTCTGACACTTTTTGGCACCCGGTTCTCAACAGGTTCAGAACATGACAAACCGTAATCGTATTGGCCTTACCTGGATAAGCTTCTTCTCCTACGCGCTGACCGGCGCGCTGGTGATCGTTACCGGCATGGTAATGGGCGATATCGCAAAAGATTTCCAGATCCCCATCTCCAGCATGAGTAATACCTTCACCTTCCTCAACAGCGGCATCCTGGCGGCAGTTTTCCTGAACGCCTGGCTGATGGTGATTGTGCCACTGAAGCGTCAGCTGATTTTCGGCTTCGTCCTGATGGTACTGGCGATAATCGGGTTGATGACCAGCCGCGATCTGACCGTCTTCTCGCTCTGTATGTTTGTGCTGGGCGTGGTCAGCGGCATCACTATGTCGATCGGCACCTTCCTGATCACTCACCTGTATGAAGGCCGTCAGCGTGGTTCACGCCTGCTGTTTACCGACTCCTTTTTCAGCATGGCGGGCACGCTGTTTCCGGTGCTGGCAGGCATTCTGCTGGCGCGTCAGCTGCCGTGGTATTGGGTCTACGTCTGCATCGGTGTTATCTACGTCGCCATCTTCGTCATGACGCTGTTTGTGGAGTTCCCGGTGCTGCGCAAGCCTGAGAACAGCCCGACCGTTGAGAAAGAGAAATGGGGTGTGGGCGTGCTGCTGCTGGCTGTCGCGGCACTCTGCTACATTCTGGGCCAGCTCGGCTTTATCTCCTGGGTGCCGGAATATGCCACCAAAGTTATGGGCATGAACATCAATGACGCCGGACAACTGGTGGGCAGCTTCTGGACGGCATATATGGTCGGAATGTGGGCTTTCAGCTTCCTGCTGCGCTTCTTCGATCTGCAGCGCATTCTGATGGTACTGGCGGGTCTGGCTACAGTGCTGATGTACTGGTTTGTCAGCAGCAGCGATGCCGGCATGCTGAAATGGATCATCATGATTCTGGGCTTCAGCTCAAGTGCTATCTATACCACCATCATCACTCTCGGCTCGCTCCAGACCAAAGTGGCGTCACCGAAGCTGGTGAACTTCATTCTGACCTGCGGCACCGTCGGCACCATGCTGACCTTTGTGGTCACGGCGCCTATCGTTGAGAAAAGTGGTGTGCATACCGCACTGGCGACGGCGAACGCGCTTTACGCCGTGGTATTTGTGATGTGTGCCCTACTCGGCTTTGTCAGCCGTCATCGTACTCACGGTCACGTCACGCATTAATCCTTCAGGGCGGCGAGCGATCGCCGCCCTGCTCGTTAACGCCGGAAATCTACGCGTTCCCGTTCCCGCCAGTAAATCTCGCTTTCTGCAGGCTTCGTCTCCGCCACGACCACACCGCGACGCAGCGAATAGCGCACCGGGACCTGCCTTCTTACCGCATCAAAACCGCTCTCTGCTGGCAGTATAATCAGACTGGCTTCATTGCCGCTCTGAATGCCATAGCCTGCAAGCTGCATCGTCTTCGCGCTATTATGCGTAATCAGATCCAGACCTGCATCAATCTGCTCATAGCCCATCAGCTGACAGACATGTAATCCCATATGCAGCACCTGCAGCATGTTGGCGGTGCCCAGCGGATACCAGGGATCAAACACATCGTCGTGGCCGAAGCAGACGTTGATCCCGGCCTCCAGCATCTCTTTTACCCGCGTAATGCCGCGCCGCTTAGGATACGTGTCAAAGCGACCCTGCAGATGAATATTGACCAGCGGATTGGCAACAAAGTTAATGCCCGACAGCTTCAGCAACCGGAACAGCCGTGAGGCGTACGCGCCATTGTAAGAGTGCATCGCGGTGGTATGACTGGCCGTCACGCGTGCGCCGTTGCCATCGCGATGTGCCAGCGCCGCCACGGTTTCCACAAAACGTGACTGTTCATCATCGATCTCATCGCAGTGAACATCGATCAGCCGGTCATAGCGGTCAGCCAGCGCAAAGGTTTTATGCAGCGACTCAACGCCATATTCGCGGGTGAATTCGTAGTGCGGAATCGCGCCGACCACATCCGCGCCCAGCCGCAAGGCTTCTTCCAGCAACGCTTCGCCGTTGGGATAGGAGAGAATGCCCTCCTGGGGAAACGCCACTATCTGAATCGTGATCCAGGGTGCCATCTCCGCTTTCAGCTCCAGCATTGCTTTCAGCGCCGTCAGTGACGGATCAGACACGTCAACATGGGTGCGCACAAACTGAATGCCGTTGGCGATCTGCCACTTCAGCGTCTGTAACGCCCGCTGTTTCACATCTTCGTGGCTGAGCAGCGCCTTACGCTCGGCCCAGCGCTCAATCCCTTCAAACAGCGTGCCGGACTGATTCCATGCCGGTTCACCCGCCGTCTGGGTGGTATCCAGATGAATATGCGGCTCAATAAAGGGCGCGCAGGCTAAGCCGCCCTCGCCGTCCAGCGACTGCTCCACCGGAGAAGGCTGCTGCGGCTGGGCTGAAATTCGGACTATTTTTCCATCGGCGATTTCGATTTGCCACAACCCTTCCCGCCAGGGCAAACGCACGTTATTGATCCACTTAGGTGACAGCATGGCTGATTCCTTATCCGAAAAACCCGTGTGGTTAAAACTAACACGATTCATACCACCCGCGGCAATGCAGGATATTCAGCAGGTTAGCTTCTTCAGGCAAACCTGATTAAAATCAAATATATACCTCTTAATAGGTATATGGCATTGTGGTTGATGCATATCAATAAGCGTCAGAAAGGGCGCGCTATTGTAGCCGCAGATATCGCAAATTTGAGGCAAAAATGAGCAAGCAAAATGTCGTCGTTATCGGTAACGGCATGGTCGGCCACCGCTTCATAGAAGAGTTACTTGAGAAAGCGGAACCCGACCTGTTTTCGCTGACCGTCTTTTGTGAAGAACCCCGCGTCGCCTACGACCGTGTCCACCTGTCCGCTTACTTCTCCCATCACACCGCCGAAGAGCTGTCGCTGGTTCGTGAAGGCTATTACGACAAACATCAGGTCAATCTGCTGCTGGGCGAGCGCGCCATCACCCTTAACCGTGATGAGAAGCTCATCCACTCCAGCACCGGTCGCGCGGTTCACTACGACACACTGATTTTTGCCACCGGCTCTTATCCGTGGATCCCACCAATTAACGGTGCCGAAGGCAGCGACTGCTTTGTCTACCGCACTATCGAAGATCTCAACGCCATTGAAGCCTGCTCGCGTCGCAGCAAACGCGGAGCGGTAATTGGCGGCGGTCTGCTGGGACTGGAAGCAGCGGGCGCGCTGAAAAATCTGGGTATTGAAACCCACGTCATTGAATTTGCGCCGGTACTGATGGCAGAACAGCTCGATCAGCAAGGTGGGGAACAGCTGCGTCGTAAGATTGAGCAGATGGGCGTGCGGGTCCACACCCGCAAAAACACCCAGCAGATAGTGCATCATGAGCACGGCGGTAAAACGCTGCAGTTCGCCGACGGCAGCGCGCTGGAAGTCGATTTTATTGTCTTCTCCACTGGCATTCGCCCGCAGGACAAACTGGCGAAGCAGTGTGGATTAACGCTGGGCCCGCGCGGCGGCATCGCCATTGATGATCAGTGCCGCACCAGCGATCCCGCCATTTACGCCATCGGTGAGTGTGCCGCCTGGCAGAATCGCCTCTATGGCCTGGTGGCGCCAGGTTACAAAATGGCGCAGGTCGCCAGCGACCATCTGCTGGGCCGCGATAATGCGTTTACCGGCGCGGACATGAGCGCCAGGCTCAAACTGCTGGGTGTCGATGTCGGCGGCATTGGCGATGCGCGCGGCACCACGCCAGGCGCACGCAGCGTGGTCTGGCTGGATGAAAGCAAATCGGTCTACAAACGCCTGATTATCAGTGAAGATCAGAAAACTCTGCTGGGTGCGGTGCTGGTGGGCGACGCCAGCGACTATGGCAACCTGCTGCAGCTGGTGCTGAATGGTATTCCGCTGCCGGATAACCCGGAAGCGCTGATTCTGCCTGTGGGCAGCGGAGATAAACCGGCCATCGGCGTCGATTCCCTGCCAGATACCGCGCAAATCTGCTCCTGCTTCGACGTCAGTAAAGGCGACATCATCAGGGCGGTTCAGGGTGGCTGTCACACCGTGGCCGCGCTGAAAAGCAGTACCCGAGCTGGTACGGGCTGCGGCGGCTGTATCCCACTGATTACTCAGGTACTTAACAGTGAACTCAGTCGTCAGGGCATCGAGGTCAATAACCACCTTTGTGCCCACTTCGCCTGGTCACGTCAGGAGCTGTATCACCTGATTCAGGTGGAAGAGATTAAATCCTTTGATGAGCTGCTGGTCCGCTATGGTCAGGGTTACGGCTGTGAAATATGCAAGCCTGCGGTGGGCTCCCTGCTCGCCTCCTGCTGGAACGAATACGTACTCAAGCCGCAGCACGCACCGTTGCAGGACAGCAACGACCTCTATCTGGGCAATATCCAGAAAGATGGCACCTATTCGGTCATCCCGCGCTCGCCCGGCGGTGAAATCACGCCGCACGGACTGAAAGTGATTGGCGAGATCGCCGAACGTTATCAGCTCTATACCAAAATCACCGGCTCGCAGCGCATCGGCTTGTTTGGCGCGCAGAAAGACGATCTGCCCGCTATCTGGTCACAGCTGATCGAGGCCGGATTTGAGACCGGCCAGGCCTATGCCAAGGCGCTGCGTATGGCGAAAACCTGCGTCGGCAGCGCCTGGTGCCGTTACGGCGTGGGCGACAGCCTCGGCTTCGGCGTTATGCTCGAGAACCGCTATAAAGGCATCCGTACGCCGCACAAAATGAAGTTTGGTGTCTCTGGCTGCACCCGTGAATGCGCAGAGGCACAGGGAAAAGATGTCGGCATTATCGCCACCGAAAAAGGCTGGAACCTTTACGTCTGCGGCAACGGCGGCATGAAACCGCGTCATGGCGACCTGCTGGCGGCAGATCTCGATCAGCAGACGCTGGTCACCTATCTCGACCGCTTCATGATGTTCTATATCCGCACCGCCGATCGCCTGCAGCGCACCTCGCTGTGGCTGGAGAGTCTGGAAGGTGGCATCGATTATCTGTGTAGCGTGATTGTGGATGACAAACTCGGCCTTAACAGCCAGATGGAACAGCAGCTCGCCGCGCTGCGTGCCAGCGTTCGCTGTGAATGGCAGGCGACGCTGGAAGATGAGAGTCAGCTGACGCACTTTACCCACTTTATCAACTCGCCGCAGCGCGACCCTGCAGTGCAGCGGGTGACAGAACGCAATCAGCATCGCCCGGCGCGCCCTGAAGAACGTATTGCCGTGACCCTGATTGAGGAGATCGAATTATGAGCCAGTGGAATCCGGTGTGCCCGCTGACGCAGATCCTGCCCGCTACGGGCGTCTGCGCGCTGGTCAAAGGTCAGCAGGTGGCTATCTTCCGCCCGCGCGACGATGAGCAGCTTTATGCCATCAGCAATATCGACCCGTTTGCCGATGCCAGCGTACTATCACGCGGCATCATCGCCGAACATCAGGAGGCGCTGTGGGTGGCCAGCCCGCTGAAGAAGCAGCATTTCCGCCTCAGCGATGGCTACTGCATGGAGGATGAAACGCGCTCCGTGGCGGCCTGGCCGGTGCGGGTCAACGCCGGACAGGTTGAAGTCTGCCTGTAACGCCTGTCAACTGCACGCCTTAGCGGGCTTTTTTAAGGACCTCTGATGGACTACTTCCCCTTGTTCTGCCGCCTGCAGAGCCGACGCTGTCTGCTGGTCGGCGCGGGTGACGTGGCGGAGCGAAAAGCGCGCCTGCTGCTGGCGGCCGGTGCCGATCTTTGGGTCGGTGCCCCCAATTTCTCCCCTGCCTTCCTGCAATGGGCGCAGCAGAAAGCCGTCACGCTGCTGCCCGGGCATTTTGATCCCACGTGGCTGACCGGCTGCTGGCTGGTTGTCGCCGCCACCAATCACGATGCGGTCAATCAGCAGGTGGCAGACGCAGCTGAAAAACAGCAGATTTTCTGTAATCTGGTGGATGCGCCGCAGCAGGCCAGCGCCATTATGCCGTCGATCATTGACCGCTCCCCGCTGATGGTCGCCGTCTCTTCCGGTGGACGCGCGCCGGTGCTGGCGCGGCTGCTGCGGGAGAAACTGGAGGCGATGCTGCCACAACATCTGGGTCAGCTGGCGCAGCTGGCGGGTGGCCTGCGCGATCGGGTGAAAAAGCAATTCGGCTCCCTCAATGCCCGCCGCCACTTCTGGGAGCGCTTCTTTCACAGCGAGCGGCTGGCCCAGACGCTGGCTAACGGCGACAGTGAACGCGCGGATCAGATTACCAACGCGCTTTTTAGCGCAGACCTTCCGCAACAGGGTGAAGTGGCGCTGGTCGGTGCCGGTCCGGGCGATGCCGGATTGCTCACACTCAAAGGTTTGCAGCTGATCCAGCAGGCGGACGTCATCGTCTATGACCGGCTGGTTTCCGATGAGATTTTGAATCTGGTGCGCCGCGATGCCGAACGCTTCTTCGTCGGTAAACGCGCCGGACATCACTGCGTGCCGCAGGATGCGATCAATCGGCTGCTCTGCGAACAGGCGCAGCGCGGAAAACGCGTGGTGCGGCTGAAAGGTGGCGATCCCTTTATCTTTGGTCGCGGTGGTGAAGAGCTGGAAGCGCTGGCGCAGCTGGGGATTCCGTTTAGCGTGGTGCCGGGCATCACCGCGGCATCAGGCTGTGCGGCCTACAGCGGTATTCCCCTGACCCATCGCGATCATGCGCAGAGCGTCAGGCTGGTTACCGGGCATCTGCAGAAATCCGCTACGCTCGCCTGGCAGACGCTGGCAGCAGAGCAGCAGACGCTGGTCTTTTATATGGGGCTGGGCCAGGCCGGAGAAATTCAGCAGCAGCTGATAAAACATGGGATGCGCAGTAATATGCCGGTGGCGCTGGTGGAAAACGGCACCAGCACGCGTCAGCGCGTGGTCACCGGAACACTGAATGAGCTGGAAGCGTTAGCCGGTCAGGTGAGCAGCCCCAGCCTGATGATCATCGGCAGCGTGGTAAGTCTGCGCGAAAGCCTGCGCTGGTTCTGAATGGGCAAATAAAAACGGCGGGCACAATGCCCGCCGTTTTTTATCCGCTCAGCCATTACGGCATCGCGACAAAGCCTACCGCTTCGTAAACCTTCTTCAGCGTTTCCTGCGCCTGTGCACGTGCTTTCGCCGCGCCATCACGCATCACCTGCTCCAGCAGCGCTTCATCGTTGCGGAAGCTGTGATAACGCGCCTGCAGCTCAGACAGCATGCCCGATACCGCATCGGCTACTGCGCCTTTCAGGTGGCCATACATCTTGCCTTCGAACTCCTGCTCCAGCTCAGCGATGGTTTTACCGGTCACACCCGACAGAATATCCAGCAGGTTAGAGACGCCCGCTTTCTCTTTAATGTCGTAGCGCACCACTGGCGGCTCTTCAGAGTCAGTAACAGCACGTTTGATCTTCTTCACAACCGCTTTCGGATCTTCCAGCAGGCCGATCACGTTGTTGCGGTTATCGTCAGACTTGGACATTTTTTTGGTCGGTTCCAGCAGCGACATTACGCGCGCGCCAGACTTCGGAATGAACGGCTCTGGCACCCGGAAAATATCGCCATAGATCGCATTGAAGCGATGCGCGATATCGCGGCTCAGCTCCAGATGCTGCTTCTGATCTTCACCGACCGGCACCTGATTGGTCTGATAGAGCAGAATGTCCGCCGCCATCAGCACCGGGTAGTCGAACAGCCCGGCGTTGATGTTCTCTTCGTAACGCGCTGATTTGTCCTTGAACTGCGTCATACGGCTCAGTTCACCGAAATAGGCGTAGCAGTTCAGGATCCAGCTCAGCTGCGTGTGCTCTGGCACATGCGACTGAACAAAAATGGTGCTTTTCTGCGGGTCGATACCACAGGCCAGATAGAGCGCCAGCGTATCCAGCGTCGCTTTACGCAGTGCAGCAGGATCCTGACGCACGGTGATCGCGTGCAGATCAACAATGCAGTAAATGCAGTGGAAATCATCCTGCATCTGCACCCACTGACGCAGCGCTCCCATATAGTTGCCAATGGTCAGTTCGCCGGACGGCTGTGCGCCGCTGAAAACGATGGGTTTCATACTTGAGTCCTGATATTTACAGCCCCAGTGCGGGCAAAAGTTCGTCGAAAGAGTCGAGGGTTAAATCGGGCTGGCTTGTGGCAATCGGCTCGCCATAGTTATAGCCAAAGGTCATACCGACGTTGGGTACGCCTGCCGCCTGCGCCGCCTGGATATCATTGCGAGAGTCGCCAACAAACAGCAACTCGTTCGGCAGTACGCCGAAGGTGCCCAGCACCATGAAGATCGCTGCAGGATGCGGTTTTTTAACCGGCACATCGTCGCCACCGATAATCAGCGAAAACGCATCGGCAATGCCAAGCGATTCAAGCAGCGGTGCCACAAACGGCGTTGGCTTGTTGGTCACAATCGCCATCGGCAGCCCGGAAGCTTTTAAGGCATCCAGCGTCTGCTTCACCTGCGGGAACAGCGTGCTGCCTGCGTCCACGGTGTTGGCGTAGTGGCGGTCAAACAGCGCGCGTGCATCGCGCTGCTCTTCCGGCTGGGGCTCACGGCCCAGCGCAAAGGTCAGCGCACGGGCCATCATGATATCGGCACCGTTGCCAATCCAGGTTGAGACACGCTCAAGGCCCGCCTGCGGCAGGCGGAGATCGTTCAGCGTACGGTCGATCGCATCGGCAAGGCCTGGCGCGCTATCCACCAGCGTGCCATCGAGATCAAACGCCAGCGCACGAATATCAGTGAAATGAGCCATTGGCTTTCTCCAGTTCGTTCCGCATATCATCGATCACTTTTTTATAGTCAGGATGACCGAAGATGGCAGAACCAGCGACAAACATATCGGCACCAGCAGCCGCAATCTCGCGGATATTGTCGATCTTCACGCCGCCATCCACTTCAAGACGAATGTTGTAGCCGCTCTGATCGATACGTCTGCGCGCTTCACGCAATTTATCCAGGGTACCGGGAATAAATGACTGACCGCCAAAACCAGGGTTAACGGACATCAGCAGAATGATATCCAGCTTATCCATGACGTAGTCGAGGTAGCTCAGCGGGGTCGCCGGGTTAAACACCATACCCGCTTTACAGCCGTGCTCTTTAATCAGTTGCAGGGTGCGATCAACGTGTTCGCTGGCTTCGGGATGAAAGGTAATATAGGTGGCACCGGCTTTGGCAAACTCCGGGACCAGCGCATCCACCGGCTTCACCATCAGATGCACATCGATGGGTGCAGTGATGCCATAGTCGCGCAGTGCTTTCAGCACCATCGGACCCATGGTCAGATTAGGGACGTAGTGGTTGTCCATTACGTCGAAGTGAACCACGTCACCTCCGGCCGCCAGCGCTTTGGCTGTGTCTTCGCCCAGGCGGGCAAAGTCCGCCGACAGGATTGAAGGGGCCAGCAAATATTGTTTCATCCGATTCTCCCACTGTTGTGCGTCAGCCCTGCGGCTGGCGTAATGCGTTGGTCGCGGACGAAACAGACTAGCGATAAAGTGCCAGCAGTTCGTCGACCTTGGTGCGACCGGCTATGCTCCGGCTGATAGAACGCCGGGCTTTGACCACATGTAACACTGCATCCTGATACCATAAACGCGTCAGTGCAGTGTCGTGGTTAGAAATCAGTACCGGAATCCGGTGCTCCGACGCAGCCAGCTGTGCTGCTAACGCCGCCAGATTCTCCTGCTCACGCAGGCTGAAGCTGTTGGTGTGATAAGCCGTAAAATTGGCCGTGGCCGACAGCGGTGCATAAGGCGGATCGCAATAGACCACCGAGCCTTTACCGGCATTGGTCAGGGTAACATCGTACGATTCACAGACAAACGTCGCTTTTTGCGCGCGCTCGGCAAACCATAACAGCTCGGCTTCCGGAAAGTAGGGTTTGCGATAGCGGCCAAACGGCACGTTGAATTCACCACGCAGGTTATAGCGACAGAGGCCGTTGTAACAGTGACGGTTCAGATAGAGGAACAGCAGCGCGCGCTGGTAGGCGTCGCTACTGGTATTAAATTCGGTGCGCCGCTGGTAATAACAGATTTCGTTGTTACCTTCCGGCGTAAACAGCAGCTGCGCGTCACGGATGAAATCCGCCGTGCGGGTTTTGACAATGCTGTAGAGATTAATCAGGTCACTGTTGATATCAGCCAGATGGTAGCGATCAAATTCAGTGTTCAGAAACACCGAGCCCGCGCCAACAAATGGCTCGACCAGACAGTCGCCTTGCGGCAGATGACGATGGATCTCTTCTACTAAGGGAAATTTTCCCCCTGCCCATTTCAGGAAAGCGCGATTTTTTTTCATGCTGTCGTGGTTATTACATCTTATTGTGAGGCTGTGGCTGGACCGACAGCAGATCTGCGCTTAAAACGGGGCCAGAGCCTGGCCCCACATCCGCTATTGGCTGGCTTCTTTCTTCACCTGGCTGACTGGTTTTACCCACGGGTTCTTCGCACGCACGTCTGCAGGCAGCGATGCTACAGCGCGTTTGGCATCGGCCGGTGTGGCATAGGAGCCACTCACCAGTACGTACCACGACTGACCGTTACGGGTGGTTTTGTAGACGTGATATCCACTCAGATTCTGTTGCCTGGCCCAGGCATTCAGGCTTTCCGGCTTCGATGCGCCGCTCAGCTGCAGAGTGTAGCTGCCACCTGGCAGTGATTTGCTGGCTGAACTGCTGCCCGCGGCCGTGGTAGCTGGCGCAGAACTCACTGGCGTACGCGCTGGCGTGGTGTGCGTTTTGCTGTCACGGGTTACAGGCTTCGACGCTGTTTTATGCGATGAATCGTGCGCCGGACGAGCAGCGGTATTTGATTTAGTCGGTGTCTGACGGACTGAAGGTGCCGCAACAGGATTGGCAGCCGTTCCGGCATTACCGCTGACCGTTGCTGGCGCTGTTGGCAGTGAACTGCCGCCCTGCGTTCCCATCGCTGCACTGTCAACCTGCTGCTGCTGATTAGTCAGCGCGCTGTTCAGATCGCCCGGCAGCGTGACACGCTGCTGATTCGCGGGCGCATCAACCGGTGCAGCCTGGGTAGGTGTTGAAGCCACAGGCGGCATCGAGATGTCGCGCTGCGGATTAGAGGCAGCATCACCGCTGGTCGCTGCGTTATTTTCGCTGGTGGCGGGGGTAGTCTGCGCATCTGACGGAGGCGTCTGACCACCGGACATGGAAGAGGAGCCGCCAAGGTCAATGTTCTTCTCGCTACCGGAACCGCCATTAGTGGCAGGGGTTGTGCCCGCCGTGGCCGGTTTTTTCTCATCCGGGCCATTCAGCGCCGAACCAATCCCCAGTACCAGTAACAGCAGAACCAGGATCCCGACGCCCATCATGATACGCTGGCGCGAAACCGGTGTTTTGGCCGCAGCAGACGACTTACGAGGGCGCGAGGGACGGCGGTCGCTGGCGTCAGGCTTTAACTCGTCTTCCGGTTTAAACTCATCCATTTTGGCTCCTCCGTAAAGCGGCATTCCGCACTGCGCACCCTGCGCGCCGCGTCACCACTCAACTGCTTAATCTCAGGGTTGCTGACAATCGTTAATTGCAGCCAGCACCATATCATGTGCCACGCCACCACGCACTTCAGAGCGGCCAATCGACAGCGGGAGTATCAGCCGCAGTTCGCCCGCCAGAACTTTTTTATCGCGCATCATGTGCGGCAGATACATCTCTGCACTCATCGCCTGCGGCCCATGCACCGGCAAACCGGCACGCTGGAACAGGGCAATAATGCGGTCGGTCTCCTGCGGCTGAAACTGTCCCAGACGTTCAGCCGTGCGTGCTGCCATTACCATGCCCGCCGCAATTGCTTCACCATGCAGCCAGTTGCCGTAGCCCATGTGTGCTTCAATCGCATGACCAAAAGTATGGCCCAGATTAAGCAACGCCCGCTGACCGTTTTCACGCTCATCGGCCGCCACGACTTCAGCCTTCAGTTCACAACAGCGACGAATGCAGTACGCCAGCGCCTGTTCATCCAGCGCCAGCAGAGCATCGAGATTCTGCTCCAGCCACTGGAAAAACGCACCGTCGAGGATAATGCCGTACTTAATGACTTCCGCTAAGCCAGACGCCAGCTCGCGCGCAGACAGCGTCTTCAGACAGGCCGTATCAATCACCACTGACGCGGGTTGATAAAACGCGCCGATCATGTTTTTGCCCAGCGGATGGTTAACGGCCGTTTTGCCGCCAACTGAAGAATCGACCTGCGACAGTAAGGTGGTCGGTACCTGGATGAAGCGTACGCCACGCTGATAACTGGCCGCAGCAAAACCGGTAAGATCGCCAATGACGCCGCCGCCTAAGGCGACAAGCGTCGTATCACGACCGTGCGGCTTTTGCAGGAGCGCGGTAAAGACCTGATCCATCACGGCCAGCGTCTTATATTGCTCGCCGTCGGGTAAGATCACCTGATCCACTTTTACACCTGCTGCTGTCAGCCGCGCTGTCAGCTGGTCAAGATAGAGCGGAGCCAGCGTCTGGTTTGTCACCACCATGGCGTTTTCGCCCGCGGTCAGCGGCCAAAAAGAAGCCGGATCGTTAAACAGTCCGGCGGCGATAGTGATGGGGTAACTGCGTTCCCCCAGTGAGACGGTGATCTTCTCCATGATGCCCGATACCTGTTAAAAAGCCTTCGAACGTTGGATCAACTTTTTTCCAACATGTGGATAATCTGATTCGCCACCACTTTTGCACTCTGATCATCTGTGCGAATGGTGACATCGGCGATCTCTTCGTAGAGCGGGTTACGTTCGCCAGCCAGCGCTTCAAGCACTTCACGCGGCGGTGAATCCACCTGCAGCAACGGACGTTTTTTGTCACGCTGGGTGCGCGCCAGTTGCTTCTCGATGGTGGTTTCAAGATAAACCACAACACCGCGGGCGGAGAGACGATTACGCGTTTCCCGGGATTTGACGGAACCCCCGCCTGTCGCCAGGACGATGCCTTGCTTCTCGGTCAGTTCGTTAATGATTTTTTCTTCGCGATCGCGAAAGCCAGCTTCGCCTTCGACATCGAAAACCCAGCCCACATCCGCTCCGGTGCGTCGCTCAATTTCCTGATCGGAATCGAAGAACTCCATGTTGAGTTGCTGAGCCAACTGACGGCCAATAGTGCTTTTGCCGGCACCCATCGGCCCAACCAGAAAGATATTGCGTTTCTCTGCCATTTTGTCGGTATTACTAAGAATTCGTTAATGATACCCCGCGTTCAGCATTTGCTGGCGGGACAGGAACTGAGACCTCATGAGCGTTAGCAAGAGTCAGATGAAAAATTATCTCAACACTCAAGGCTGTTTGGCAACCGATTATATTGCCTTCAGCACATCCATTTCTGAATTGGCCTGTGTTCGCGAAACTGTAACGCGCCAGCGCTGCGTCTTTACAACGCTGCTTACAGAGGAGTTTTCTGATCTGTTTGCCGGGACTTACCCTGCATAGACGGTTACACCGTATTGAAAATCGCTAAACCTTGTAAGCTAATTCCTCTCCTGCGTCAACGCAGATGGCCTTAAGGGACGCATTTTCCGTTTTATCCAGCCGTAAGCGCTGCTTCCCTGACCAATCGCGGCGTTATGAAGATCACCAGCTCTCTTTTTTTGCGCTGCTCCGATTGCTGACGAAACAACCCGCCAATCAGCGGCATATTTCCCAGCAGCGGTACCTTATTCTCTCCGTGACTCCGCTGCTGCTGAAAGATACCCCCTAACGCCAGTGTTTGCCCGTCACTGACCGTGACCTGCGTCTCAATTTCCTGTTTATCAATGGATAATATGTCGCTGTCGCCGGTTCTGATGCTGCGACCCGGCATGTTCTGACTGATATGGATTTTCAGCTGGATGCGGCCATTCCCGGAAATCGTCGGTGTTACCTCCATGCCCAGCACCGCTTCTTTGAACTCAATACTGGTGGCACCGCTGTTTCCCGCCGACACTTCATAAGGTATCTCCGTGCCCTGCTTAATCGACGCGGTCTGCTGATGTGAGGTAAAGAGGCGTGGACTGGCGATGATTTCAATCTGGTTCTCCTGCTCCAGCGCACTTAGTTCCAGATCCAGAAGCTGACCGCCGATGCGCGCCAGCGCCATACCCACGCTGATGCCGGGTGAACTCACCGCCAGCGGAATATCCAGCCGTGGATGATGCAGGATGTCAGTCACGGCGGCGTCACCGGCCTGCAATCCCCACTTCACGCCCAGCTCCTGCAGATGCTCTTCACTGATGGTGACGATATGCGCCGATAGCTCGATTTGTTCCAGTGGGAGGTCCAGCGCCCGTATCCAGCGTTCCGTCTCTGTCAACGCTACCGCCGTATCGCGCAGTAACAGGGCGTTGGTGCGTTTGTCGACCGTCACGCTGCCGCGCGGCGTCATCAGCGACTGCCGCTCACTTAGCAGACTAGCATGCACCTCGCTGGCGCTGGCATAGCGCAATATCACAGCGCGCTGCTGCAAAGGCGTCTGCTGCAACTTTTCCTGCTGCTCCGCTTCCCGTGCCTGCTGCTGAGCCTGCTGCCAGCTCTCCGGATAGACCAGCAGGACATTATCCTGTTCTATCAGCGTCAGCTTTGCCATGCGCGCTACCAGGTCCAGCGCCTGATGCCACGGCAGGTTATCAAGCCGTAGTGACAACGACCCTTCCACCTCTGGCGCAATCATCAGGTTGATCTGCTGATAGTCAGCCAGCGCCTGCAAAATGCGCGCTACCGGCGCGTTATCAAATGTCAGGCTAAGAGGTTCCTCATCAGCGGCGTAAACCGGCAGCAGGCAGCTTATGAGCAGCAGCAGAGTCGCTATCCTTTTCATGCGAACGTCCTTTTAAGTAAAACGAAGTCTGTTGTGCAGTGCAGCTATTCGGTACCGCTAAGGAGAGGCTGCGGCGGGTCATATGAGCGAGTTGCCAGGGCGTCAGGGGAAATGGCTTCCCTGTGCGGACTGCAACGCTCTCTCCCTGCGGGTTTAGCAGCCAGGCATGAAAATGCATCTCACGGCCAATGATTCCTTGCAGACGCCAGCCGGTCAGCGGCTCCACGAGCGTCTCACAAATCGAACCGGCAACAGGACGGAACGGATCACGCGCCAGCACCCCGCCACAGCACAGCAGTAAAATCAGCAGGCTATGGCGCATCTTCAGGCTCCAGCCAGAGTTGAGCCACCAGATGATGTGGCTGCGCCAGCAGCTGGAAATGCACCGGAGGCGCCAGGAAAGCATCGGCAAGCTCGGCAAAAAGTGACTGAAACGCCGGCCACTGCAGTCGCAGGGTCAGCGTGCGTGAAGGAGAATCCGGCTGCCACTCTTCCAGCTGATGACGGCGTGCCGCCAGGATCGTTTCCACTGCCCGGCCCGATGCACCGGATGCTGATCTGGCGGTCTGCATCGACCGCAGTTGCGCCTGCAACTGCGCATTATCCGGATTCTGACGCCACTGTTGCCGGCGCTGTTCCAGGGTACGGTTTAACTGCAACAGTTTCTGCTGTTCAGCGATCAGCGCCTGCTGCTGTGGCCGCAACCAGAAAACCCATGAGATCAGTAACAGGCCAGCTGAGAGGGCAGCGAGCATGCCGTAACGCGGAAGTGAAGCCATCTGCCACCAGCGATCCCACCACTCATTCATCAGTCACCTCCTGCACTTGTGCCCGCAGTGAAAAGCGATAATGACTATCAGCCTGACGCTTAACGCTGCCCTGCCTCACCTGACCAAACAGCGCGACGGTGGTTAACTGCTCACGGAACTGCCGGACCGCCGCCATATCCTGCGCCAGCCCCTCCAGCGTGAGACGATTGTCGCGCTTCTCGAGCCGGATCAGCCAGGCGGTGTCAGGCAGTAACGCGGGTAAATCGATCCAGAACTGATGCCATGCGGTCAGTTGCAATGCCTTCTGGCGCTGCTTCGCCTGCTGTTTTTGCACTACCGTGAGCTGCGCCAGTAACGTCTTTTGCTGCGCCAGCTGCGCGTTCAGGTTTTCCAGCACCTGCTGCTGCTCCCTGCTCGTCTGCGCCACCTGCTTACGCACCTGACAGATGCGCCAGCTTTGCTGCATGACTCCCACCAGAACAGTACTCAGCATCAGTAACAGCACGACAAGGCTCTGTCGCCGCTGCTGTTGCTGACGGCGCTGCCGCCACGGCAGCAGATTCACTGCGACCATCATTGATCTCCGTCGCGCAGCGCCAGCCCGGCCGCCAGCGCAAAGGCACCCGGACTTTCCGGTAACGGCGGCTGTTTATAACGGAACAAATCAAAAGGGGAAAACGCGCGGGCGTCAGCGGGCAGCGCAGAATTATCGGCTGAGCACCAGGCGACAGAACAGGCGTCGGGGAAGGCCTGCTGCTGCAGTGCCGCAAGCGTGGTAGCTTCGCCGTTGTCAGCCGCAGTATGCACATCGCTCCAGAGCCAGCGGTTATCCTGCTGCAGCACCAGTACCGCACCCTCCTGCAGCGCGGCCTGGCGGGCCAACCGTCTGAGCGCTTCGGTAGTCAGTTCAAACACCTGCGGCTTTAATCCCGCCTGCAGCAGTGGCGCTGCCCACTGGTCTATAATCTCCAGCCGGGCCGCCGTGACGCAGAGCTGACTGCTCTGTGCATCCGTGCGGTAATCCAGTGCCAGCGCAGCAGGCTCCAGTGGAAAGAGACGGCGCGCGGCCGCCTGCACGTAGTGCCCCAGCGCAGGCTCATTGAGCGACTGTGCAGGTAGCGGGAGCTGGCGCTGCAGTACCAGCCGGACGGGCAGCGCGACCCGCAGCGAGTAGCGACGCGGCAACCGCTGACGCCAGGCCGTTAAGGCTGCCAGTAATTCAGGCGAAGATTGCAGCACGCCGTTTCTTAACGTATCTTGCGGCAGCCGCTGCTGCCACCAGTGGCGTAGCTGCCAGCCATCACGACGAGGCTGGAGGGCCAGGGCACAAATCTGCCTGTTCTGAATATCCAGCCCAATTTGCCAGGTATGAAAAGCCATGCGCGCGATCTCCTTATCGTCCGGGAAAGATGGACATATCAAAGCGTCTGGCTTGCCTTTATACTACCGCGCGGTTGTTTATAAACTGCTCAAACGACAAGAGATGGGAAATTCCAGGTGAAGTTCGTAAAGTATTTATTGATCCTTGCAGTGTGTTGCATCCTGTTGGGAGCTGGCTCGATTTATGGTTTATACAAATACATAGAGCCGCAGCTGCCCGACGTAAACACGCTGAAAGATGTGCGTCTGCAAACCCCGATGCAGGTTTACAGCGCCGATGGCGATTTAATCGCCCAGTATGGCGAAATGCGCCGTATCCCTTTGACTCTGCAGCAAGTGCCACCTGTGATGGTGAAAGCGTTTATTGCGACCGAAGACAGCCGTTTCTATGAGCACCATGGTGTTGACCCGGTGGGTATTTTCCGTGCGGCCAGCATTGCGCTGGTTTCCGGTCACGCCTCACAGGGTGCCAGTACCATCACTCAGCAGCTGGCCCGTAACTTCTTCCTGAGCCCGGAACGCACCCTGATGCGTAAAATAAAGGAAGCGTTCCTGGCGATCCGCATTGAGCAGTTGCTGAACAAAGATGAAATTCTTGAGCTCTACCTGAATAAGATCTACCTCGGCTACCGTGCTTATGGCGTCGGCGCAGCTTCGCAGGTCTATTTTGGTAAGCCAGTTGACCAGCTGTCGCTGAGTGAGATGGCGATGATTGCTGGTCTGCCAAAAGCGCCGTCCACCTTTAACCCGCTTTATTCACCGAGCCGCGCCCTGTCGCGCCGCAACGTGGTACTGGCGCGTATGCTGGATCAGCATTACATCACGCAGCAGCAGTATGACGAGGCACGTAATACGCCGCTGGTGGCGAAGTATCACGGTCCTGAAATCGCCTTCTCTGCCCCCTATCTCAGCGAGATGGTGCGCCAGGAGATGGTGAAACGCTACGGCGACAATGCCTATACCGACGGTTACAAGGTTTACACCACTGTCACCCGCCGTCTGCAGGAAGCCGCTCAGACCTCGGTGCGCAATAACGTCATGGCTTACGACATGCGTCATGGCTATCGCGGCCCGACCAGCGTGCTGTGGAAAGTGGGTGAACCTGCCTGGGATCAGACAAAGATTGAGAAGGCGCTGAAGCCGCTGCCGGTTTATGGACCGTTGCATCCGGCCGTAGTCACAGAAGCTCGCAGCGATGAAGCGACCGTAATGCTAAAAGATGGCAGCAATGTGTCGCTGGCACTGGCGGGTGTGCGTTGGGCGCGTCCTTATAAATCTGACACCGTGCAGGGCCCGACGCCGAAAAGCGTGACGCAGGTCCTGCAGGCTGGCCAGCAGATCTGGGTGCGTAAAGTAGGTGACGACTGGTGGCTGGGCCAGGTGCCGGATGTGAACTCGGCGCTGGTCTCGCTGGATCCAAATGATGGTGCAGTGCGCGCGCTGGTGGGCGGTTTCGCCTTTAACCAGAGCATGTTTAACCGTGCGACCCAGGCGCTGCGCCAGGTCGGTTCTAACATCAAGCCTTTCCTCTATACCGCCGCCATGGATCGCGGCCTGACGCTCGCCTCCATCCTTAACGATGTGCCGATTTCCCGCTGGGATGCGGGTGCCGGAGCTGACTGGCGTCCGAAGAACTCACCGCCAACGTATGATGGTCCGATTCGTCTGCGTCAGGGTCTCGGCCAGTCGAAAAACGTCGTCATGGTACGTGCGATGCGTGCGATGGGCGTGGACTACGCCGCAGAGTATCTGCAGCGTTTTGGTTTCCCGGCTCAGAACATTGTGCACACCGAGTCGCTGGCATTGGGTGCGGCCTCATTCACACCGTTACAGGTGGTACGCGGCTACTCCGTGATGGCGAATGGCGGCTTCCTGGTCGATCCTTACTTCATTACCAAAATTGAGAATGAACAGGGCGGCACCGTATTTGAAGAGAAACCGAAGATCGCCTGTCCACAGTGCAATCTGCCGGTCATCTACGGTGAGACCAAAAAAGCGCTGGCGTTAAATGAAGAGAGCGTCGAGAACGTTGCCGCCTCAAATAACAATCAGAATCAGGCGGTTCCTCAGCCTGAACTGGAGCAGGTGCCGGCGCAGGCACAGCAGGGTGAGCAGCAATATGCGCCGCACGTGATCAATACCCCACTCACCTTCCTGATTAAGAGCGCGCTGAACAGTAATATCTTTGGCGAACCGGGCTGGATGGGAACCGGCTGGCGTGCCGGGCGTGACCTCAAGCGTAATGATATCGGCGGCAAAACCGGTACCACCAACAGCTCGAAAGATGCCTGGTTTTCGGGTTACGGCCCTGGCGTGGTGACGTCAGTCTGGATCGGTTTTGACGATGCGCGCCGCAATCTGGGCCGCAGCACGCTCTCCGGTGCGATTCCCGATCAGATTTCGGGCTATGAAGGCGGTGCGAAGAGTGCACAACCGGCATGGGATGAGTACATGAAGAGCGCGCTGGACGGTGTGCCGGTACAGCCGTTAACCCCGCCGGATGGCGTGGTCACTGTGAATATCGACCGCAGCACCGGCAAGCTGGCCAATGGCGGTGGCAACACCCGTCAGGAGTACTTCATCAATGGCACCCAGCCAACCGAATATTCGGTGCATGATGTGGGTACGACGATTATGGATAACGGCGAGAGTCACGAGCTGTTCTGATGTGATATCCATCAATTGAAATGTCTGAGGCTGGTCACTGTAAGGTGACCAGCCTTTTTTTATCGGCCCCTCTATCCTGACGAAACAGGTGATGCTTTTCGTATCTGGGCGGCTCAGTCAGTCGGGGCAGGAAAAAAAGAAAGGTAAAAACCGAAGAGAGCATCCTCTGTTGCGGAGAAAAATGCCGATCACTCTGAGCGATCGGCATTAATTCAGTCTGACAATATAAAGCAATGTGTATTAAGCGATTCAGTAAGTGAACCGAAAAAATAATATAGTTATTATATCGATATGATTAGTCTGGTCTTCCCTGGTGCCAGCAAATATAATTATTGGCATATCTAATGAACAACGGTCATCAGCGTAATGTTAATTGCGCTCAATAACAGGAGGGATATTAACCCTTGCGCATAGCTTATCATCATGATAAGAATGGAAACCCCGAAATCTTCTGATTTGATTTAATCACCTATGGATGTTTTTATATATGGAAATCAAAGTGGGCCATACGCAAGCCCCTAAAACTGAAGAATATATTATTCAGCGACTCTGGCAGCATAATGAACGCTTTGCTGACATCAACATGAAAACGCTGAATGTTATCCTGTATGACGACCAGAAAAATATCCAGGGCGGCCTGTTAGCCCATACCTGGTGCGGCACGCTGGATATTCATTACCTCTGGATAGATGATGGCTGGCGGCTGCTTGGCACAGGTCGTCAATTGATGCAGGCTGCAGAAGATGAAGCGCGCAATCGAGGCTGCCATATGTCCGTCGTCGACACGTTAAGTTTTCAGGCGCGTGGTTTCTACGAAAAGCTGGGCTATCGCGTTTATGGCGAACAGGATGGCTATGCGCAGCGCTACGCACGTTATTATCTGGCAAAAAGATTATAATCTGAACGCTTTCAGCGAGGTGCCATGGACAGCCCATACCGTAGTATCGATGAATTCATTTCTGCATTCGCCACCACCATGGATTTATTACCGACGCCCTGGGGTTTTAAGAATGCTGCATCGCAGCATCTTTATATGAATGAAGCTGCAAAATTATATACTGCTACGCCTAAAAGTTATTTATTAGAGGGAAAAAAAGACAGTGAGTTTCCCACGCGCTGGAGTGATTGTGCTGATGAATTCTGCGAGCACGATCAACAGGTAAAATTAAATAACCGTTGCGTAGCGGTGATTGAAACCCATTACTGGTATGGCAACAATTATCTCACCCCGTTTATCAGTGAAAAATATCCTGTTTTCGACAATCAAAACCAGTGGCTGGGCTGCATCTGGAATGCACGTCCGGTTGATAACCTTACGGCAATGAGCTTTATCGATCCCAGAAAATCTTCTGTACTCACGACGCATCTGGAACACGCCGTGTTTACTCCCGCCGAGCTGGATGTCATTTTTCTGCTGCTACGGCGCTTTAGCGCAAAAGAGATCGCCCGCATCTATAACCTCAGCGTAAAAACTGTCGGTAACCGCATCACCACGCTTTATCAAAAAGCGGGTGTGCATTCGCTACAACAATTTGAAAGCTACTGCCGTGCGGAGTCACTGGAGAATTATCTGCCAGAGCGGTTTCTCAGCACAGGCGTTATTTATATATAAACGGTAAGGAAACCCTGTTGTGAGTAAATTTGATGATTATCCACTGAGCCCTGTCCCGGCAAATAAAAGGCTCTCATTGCTGAGCGTCGCTATTGTGCATATGGGTATGCTGACTGCGCTGGATCAGTTTATGCTCGGCGCGGTTCTGGGCAACAGCATGACGCTGGCTGAGGCGTTTACCGCAATCACGCTGGCCAGCCTGCTGTTTGGTGTGCTGACCTTTGCGCTCGGCTATGCAGGAATGCGCGAGGGACTGCCGGGGAGCTTGCTGGCGCGCTGGTGTGGTTTTGGTCGTCACGGCTCTGTGCTGATTGGCCTGCTGGTCGCGGTCAGCCTGCTGGGATGGTTCGGCATTCAGAACGCGGTGTTTGCCCGATCGCTGAGCTATGCCCTGAATGGCAAACTCAGCTTTGCAGAGTCGGCAGCACTTTCAGGTACCGTGTTGACGTTACTGGTTACCTTTGGCTTTAAGGCGCTGCGCTTTACCGCACGCATTGCGGTTCCGCTTTTCATCGCGCTGGTCGGCTGGATTTTCTGGCACGCGTTCCACGGCCAGTCTGGCCAGAACATACCGCCGGTTATCGCCAGCCAGGCCATTACTGTAAGCGCTGCGATGACCATGGTGATTGGCGGTGCTATCCTGGCCAGTCTGATGACGCCTGATTTAACACGTTTTTCACGTAATGGCAGAGATGTCTTTGCCATTACGCTGCTGACCATCCTGGCGGGCGAATATGGGGTTAATGGCGTAGCGATTCTTATCGCCAGAAAATTGCAGACCTCAGATATCATCGCGATTATTACGCAAACCACCAGCTCACTGGGTTTGCTGGCTGTCGTTTTTTCTACCCTGCGCATCAATGACCTGAATCTCTATTCCTCAACGCTGGGCATCTCTAACGCGATTGAAGGCGTGACCGGCTATAAACCACGTTATCAGATGATTACGCTGCTGCTGGGAATGCTCGGTACACTCTGTTCAGTTTTCGGGATTCTTGACCGTTTTGTCGATTTTCTGGAACTGCTGGGCGTCATCTTCCCACCGATACTGGGCGTAATGATCGTTGACTACTACGTACTGAAAACTGACCGACAGACGCTGGCGCTCAGTCGTACCAGCGATGCCTTACCGGCAACCTCCCAGCTTATTGGCTGGCCCGCGCTGATCGCCAGCGGCGCAGGTGCAGCCACGGGTCTACTGTTTGAGCGCGGCGTACCGGTGCTTAATTCAATTCTTGTCGCGTGCGTCATTTATCTGCTGACCGCGCTACTCTTAAAGCGATCATCGTCCTTACAGGAAAAAGTTACTGCTGAATAAAGCAAAAACGCGCCTGTGGCAGGCGCGTTTTTTTTCTCAGCCGTTACGCTTCAGTAATTCAGCCGCTCCTGCTTCACCAGCCATTCGCGTGCCATAAACAGCGCACTGACATTGCGTGCTTCGCGGAAGTCGGGTTCGTCCAGCAGCGACAGCATATCGCTCAGCGGCCAGCGGTGGACAATCAGCGGCTCCGGCTCATCGCCTTCCAGCTTTTCGGCGTAGAGACCTTCCGCTATCACAATATTCATCTTGCTGGAAAAATAGGAGGGGGCCATGGTGAGTTTGCCCAGTGTGGTCAGCTGTTCGGCACCAAAACCCACCTCTTCTTTCAGTTCGCGCACCGCCGCTTCATTCACGGTTTCACCTGCATCGATCAGCCCTTTCGGAAACCCCAGCTCGTAAGTTTCCAGTCCGACGGCATACTCCTGAATCAGGATCAGATGGTCATCAATAATCGGCACGATCATCACCGCTTCACGCTCAGAGGGTTTCATCCGCTCATAAACGCGATGCGCCCCATTGCTGAAAGCCAGATCGACCGACTCAATAGTGAATAACCGTGAACGTGCCACGGCGGTGATATTGAGGATGTCGGGTTTTTTTGGAATTTTCATATCAGCCTCAAATTATTCTGCGTCGGCTATCTGGAGCGAATTAGCATACCTAACCACAGGCAATTGTGCGACAGTCAGGCAGTGACTTTATCGTTGCATAGATTACAGCGATTGAATAACAGCCTTTGGTTATCAGTTAAGACTAAATTTGCATTAGTCAATATGCTGCGATAAGTTTCAGATAATACCGATATTTAATCCAGTCTGTGCCAGTTACCATTCGCACAAGACAGGGTTTAACAAATGCCAATAAGATATACGCTGGCACTATTTCATCGGGTGCCTGACTCCTCAGGGTTATATAATCTTCCGGAATATCTCTTTTATAGTGAGCATAACCGGAGGCGAAAGTTTAAAGTGAAGGCAGCATTTTGGCTGAATTGAGCAGAGCATGAGCACAATCTTTATGATCCTGGCCATAGTGCTGACCTGTTCACTCCTGGCAGGTATTGGGTTCTGGTACGCTATGCGGCATCGTCCGCCGTTGGCGAAACCGCTGCCATTCATCAGTCCGCCCTGCCGTAAACTTTCTGCCCAGGAGCGTGAGGCGGTCGATAAATATGTCGCCGCGCTGGAAAAGCAGCCCCGTACCACGCTGACTACCGATAAGCGGAGCGCGCCTGAACGTCTGACACTCACGGCGCAAAGCAACAATGTCTATCCGGTTACCCGCGCCATTACCCGCTATGGCCTTTCTACTGACGATCCCCATAAATGGCGCTACTACCTGGATGAAGTTGAAGTTCATCTGCCGCCGCTGTGGGAACAGTACATCACCGACGAAAACTACGTAGAGTTAATCCGCACCCAGTCCATTCCGCTGGTGATCTCACTGAACGGCCACTCGCTGGTGGATTACGCCGTCGACCAGCAATCGCTGCCGACACTGATGCGCCCGGTGTCGACCAACGCTTCTATCCGCAAAGCAGAAACGGAAAATGTCGAACTGCTTCAGGTGCGCAAAGAAACAGCGGAAGAGTATCGGCTGTCACGACCAGACGGCACGCGTGAAGCGGTGATGATCTCCCTTGCCTTTTTACTGTTCTTCTTAAGCCTGTCAGTGCCCACCACACTGATGATCTGGCTGGTACTGACGGGCGCAGTCACGATCGCGGCCAGTCTGTGGCTTCTCTATCGTATTCCCGGTGAGCGCGGACTGCGTGATATCCACTGCCTGCGCGGCGCGCCAAAGCGCTGGGGCCTGTTCAGCGAATCGAATCAGGAGCAGAGCAACATTACGCTGGGGATTATTGACCTGGCCTATCCCCCGCACTGGCAGCCTTATGTGGCACACGATCTCGGTCAGGTGACGGACGTCGAAATCTACCTCAACCGCCAGGTAGTGCGTCAGGGACGTTTCCTGTCGCTGCAGGATGAAGTCAAAAACTTCCCTATCCAGCGCTGGCGGAAAAACGTAGTGCTGGCCTGTGGTTCGCTGATGGTGCTGACCATGCTGGTCACCTGGATCCCGCTTGGTATGCCGATTAAGCTCAGTCTGGCCTGGGCCAGAGGCACCGACAGTCTGGAGGTCAACAGCGTCGATAAACTCAACAGCGTGCCGCTGAATATTGGCGACAACCTCAAAGTGAGTGGCACCGGCATGTGTTCCGTGCCAGACAACTACCAGAGCAACCGCAGTTACGCCTACATGCCGTTTGACTGCTCGGCGGTCTACTGGAATAACGCCACGCCATTGCCGCAGCCACAATCTGACATCATCGACAAAGCCGCGGCGCTGCTGGATACCACCACAAAGCAACTGCATCCGGAAACCAATACCGATCCCAAACTTAATCCACAACTGGCGTCCGCGATTCAGAAGTCTGGCATGATTCTGCTGGATGATTTCTCCGATCTGGTGATGAAAACGCAGGATCTCTGCAATCAGCCGCAGGACTGTATGCGCCTGAAAAATGCGCTGGTGAACCTGGGCAACGCCAAAGACTGGGAAGCGCTGATGCGCCGGGCAGATTCCGGCCAACTCAACGGCATGAATGTGCTGCTGCGGCCAGTGAGCGCCGAAGCGCTGGAAAATCTGGTGAATACCGCCACCTCGACCTTCTTTTTCCGCGAAACCCGTCGTGCGGCAGAAAATCTCAACAGCCCGCCGCCAGGGGGATTCCTGATCGTCAGCGATGAGGGTCGCCAGCTGGTGAATCAGCCACAACCTGGCGTGTCACTGTTTGATCTTGATCCACCCTCTCAATGGCGCGAGCTGCAACGTATCTCTGCCATGCTGCTGCACACGCCGTTCAGCGCCAGCGGCATCATTACTGGCATTTCTACCGATGCCAACGGCACACGTCACATCATGCTGCACAATGAACCGGACGCCATGGCGCAGTGGCGCTATCTCGGCACCGTATTGCTGCTGCTGGTGCTGCTGACCTGCGGCGTAATCAACGGGCTGCTGGCGCTGCGCCGCATGCACTGTAATCGCCAGCGCATGATCGATATCCAGCAATACTACGACAAGTGTTTCAACCATAACCTCGGCACTTTGCAGAGCGTGCGCCCGATATTCTGAGCCCTGCCCTTGTGTGCTACCCTGTCGCCCGGTTTTTTACAGGGTCTGACACTACGATGCTCAACTGGTCTGAGATTGATACCGTGCTGCTCGACATGGATGGCACGCTGCTGGATCTGGCATTTGATCGCCACTTCTGGCTGGAGCATGTCCCTGAACAGCTCAGCCAGCAACGCGACATCACCCGTGCAGAAGCCGACGCGATCATCACGGAAAAGTATCAGGCCGTCGCCCATACGCTAAACTGGTATTGTCTGGATTACTGGGCAGAGGCGCTGTCGCTGGACATCCGTGCCATGACCTGGGCGATGCGCGGCCGGATCGTACTGCGTGACGATACGCTGCCTTTTTTGCAGGCCCTGCGTCGCGCCGGAAAGTCCACGATTCTGCTGACCAACGCGCATCCTTACAATCTGGACGTCAAACTGGCGCAGACTGGTTTAGCGCCGCACCTTGATTTATTACTTTCCACCCATACCTTTGGGTATCCGAAAGAAGACCCGCGTTTATGGCACGCGGTACAACAGCACACCGGCTTTTCTGCGCCGCGCACGCTGTTTATCGACGACAGCGAAGTGATTCTGGATGCTGCAACGCTATGGGGCATCGGCTGGTGCTTAGGCGTTAAGAATCCTGATTCGGGTCGTCCTGAACAAATCTTTCAGCGTCACCGCGCCACGGACGATTACCGGACGCTAATCTGAGTCAGGAGCAGCAATGAAAGAGAAAAGCAGCGATGAGGTCCGCCTCGACAAGTGGCTATGGGCCGCGCGCTTCTACAAAACCCGGGCCATGGCGCGAGAAATGATTGAAGGCGGCAAGGTGCATTACAACGGCCAGCGCAGCAAACCCGGTAAAGTGGTAGAGCTGAATGCGGAACTGACACTGCGTCAGGGCAATGATGAACGCACCGTGGTGGTGGCGGGTATCACCGCGCAGCGCCGTCCCGCCAGCGAGGCCCAGCAGCTCTATCGCGAAACCGATGCCAGCATTGAAAAACGCGAAAAAATGGCGCAGGCGCGCAAGATGAATGCGCTGACTATGCCCCATCCCGATCGGCGACCTGACAAAAAAGAGCGTCGCGATTTGATGAAGTTTAAATTATCGGGCGATGAATAACGCCGTCTTCGCTGACGCACCATCGCCCCGTTCCAGTGAGAGAAAAAATATGTCAGTCCAGGATCAACTGCACCGTTATCTGTTTGAAAATGCCGCCGTGCGCGGCGAGCTGGTGAACGTCTCTGACACCTGGCGTGAAACCGTGAAGAACCATGACTATCCGGCACCGGTTAAAACGCTGCTGGGTGAGATGCTGGTCGCCACCAGCCTGCTGACCGCTACGCTGAAGTTCGATGGCGAAATCACCGTGCAGTTACAGGGTGACGGCCCGCTGTCGCTGGCCGTGATCAACGGTAACAACAACCAGGAACTGCGTGGCGTCGCACGAATCAAAGGCGACATCGCGGACGACAGCACCCTGAAAAGTATGGTCGGCAATGGTTATCTGGTGATCACCATCTCCCCTGAAAAGGGTGAGCGTTATCAGGGCGTGGTCGGGCTGGAGGGTGACACCCTCGCGGCGTGCCTGGAAGATTACTTCATGCGCTCCGAGCAGTTGCCTACGCGGCTGTTCATCCGCACCAGCGACAAAGGCGCTGCCGGTATTCTGCTGCAGGTGCTGCCCGCGCAGGACACGGAGAAAGAGGTCTTCGAACACCTGGCGACCCTGACCGAAACTATTAAAACGGAAGAGCTGATCGATCTGCCTGCCAATGAAGCGCTGTGGCGTCTTTACCATCAGGAAGAGGTTACCCTCTACGATCCGCAGCCGGTGATCTACAAGTGCACCTGCTCGCGTGAACGCTGTGGCGAAGTGCTGACCACGCTGCCGCAGGAAGAAGTGGATGAGATCATCGCGGAAGATGGCAAAATCGACATGCACTGCGACTATTGCGGCTCAAACTACGTGTTTGACGCAGTTGACATTGCCGCCATCCGCAGCCACTCCCATGAGAATAACGACCAACTGCACTGATTAATCGGGCGGCATCTGCCGCCCCTTCTCCATTCACCCACCCTATCCCCATAATTTTTCAGACAAATTATCTTTTTTTACTTTCATAACATCTTTTAAACGTTCGAAACATGGCCTTAACGCGCCCTGAGTCGCATTTTTAGATCACTGCCCTTTTTCCCTTAACGCAGAAGAGTAAACTGCGCGCGATCGTGCAAACGCCCGGAAGCCAGGGGCAGATGCCCGGAATAGCCCGGTTATCTTACAGGCTGTCGTAACGACGCGCAGTAAACCGTCAATGATTCACGGCACCCGATACAACAGCCGGTGGCACGATCCCAACCTATCTCTGCTTTGCAGAACAGACACCGATTTAAGGAGCAGTAAAATGCGCGTTAACGGCCTGACCTCGCAAGACCTTGCCGCTTTGGGCATCGTGGATACCACGGAAGTGGTTTACAACCCTGATTACGACACGCTATTTCAGGAAGAGACGCGCCCGGACCTCGAAGGTTTTGCTCGTGGCACCCTGACGCAGAGCGGCGCGATTGCAGTAGACACCGGGATTTTCACCGGGCGATCGCCAAAGGATAAGTACATTGTGCGTGACGACACCACGCGCGATACCCTGTGGTGGAACGACCAGGGCACCGGCAAAAACGACAATCAGCCTCTGTCACAGGAGACCTGGAACGCGCTGAAAAGCTGCGTGACCCGCCAGCTTTCCGGCAAGCGTCTGTTTGTGGTGGATGCCTTTTGTGGTGCCAATGCCGATTCACGTCTGAGCGTTCGTTTTGTCACCGAGGTGGCCTGGCAGGCGCACTTCGTGAAAAACATGTTCATCCAGCCTACAGACGCTGAGCTGGCCGACTTTACGCCTGACTTTGTGGTGATGAACGGGGCCAAATGCACCAATCCGGACTGGCAGGCGCAGGGTCTGCACTCGGAGAACTTTGTTGCCTTCAATCTGACAGAACGCATGCAGCTGATTGGCGGCACCTGGTACGGTGGCGAGATGAAGAAAGGTCTGTTCGCCATCATGAACTACCTGCTACCGCTGAAAGGCATTGCCTCAATGCACTGTTCAGCTAACGTCGGTAAAGCAGGTGATGTGGCCGTCTTCTTCGGCCTCTCCGGCACCGGCAAAACCACACTCTCCACCGATCCTGACCGCCAGTTGATCGGCGATGATGAACACGGCTGGGACGATGATGGCGTGTTTAACTTCGAGGGCGGTTGCTACGCCAAAACCATCAACCTTTCTGAGCAGGCTGAGCCGGAGATCTACCGCGCCATTCGCCGCAATGCGCTGCTGGAAAACGTGGTAGTGCGCGAAGATGGCAGTGTTGATTACACTGACGGCAGCAAAACAGAGAACACCCGCGTCTCCTATCCGATTAATCACATCGACAATATCGTGCAGCCGGTCTCAAAAGCAGGCCACGCGAAGAAAGTGATTTTCCTGACCGCCGATGCGTTTGGCGTGCTGCCACCGGTTTCACGTCTGACGCCGGAGCAGACACAGTATCATTTTCTGTCAGGCTTTACCGCCAAACTGGCCGGCACCGAGCGTGGCGTGACGGCGCCGACCCCGACCTTCTCCGCCTGTTTTGGCGCGGCATTCCTGACGCTGCATCCGACGCAGTACGCTGAAGTGCTGGTGAAACGGATGGAGGCGTCCGGTGCTCAGGCTTACCTGGTCAATACCGGCTGGAACGGCAGCGGCAAACGCATCTCACTGAAGAATACACGCACCATTATCAATGCGATCCTGGCGGGTGAGCTGGATGATACACCGACAGAAACGCTGCCAATCTTTAATCTGCAGATGCCGGTTGCGCTGGGCGAGCTGGATAGTGAAACGCTCGATCCGCGTCGTAGCTGGGAAAGTGAAGAGAAGTGGACCGCTGCCGCCGAAGGTCTGGCACAGCGCTTTATTGATAACTTCGACAAGTATACAGATAACGCCGCAGGGGCTGCGCTGGTGAAAGCCGGTCCGCAACGCTAAAAGAACCGGCGCGGCAGTGATACTGCCGCGCCGCGTTTATCAGTTTGAGATGCTGTTGCTGCCATTATTGTGACTCAGCGCCATCGTTTCCACCAACGGCAACCAGGCACGAATACGCAAGCCCCCGCGTTCGCTCTCGCCAATCTCCAGCGAGCCCTGATGGGCATCGATAATCCGCTGTACAATCGCCAGACCGAGACCGGTTCCGCTGGTGCTGCGGGCGCTGTCGCCCCGCACAAACGGCTGGAACAGATGCGCCAGCTGATCCGGCTTGATGCCAGGTCCATCATCTTCCACCTGGAACCAGGCGCGATGCAGTTCCCGTCCGCTGCTGACCTTAATCCAGCCATTGCCGTAGCGTGCGGCGTTGACCACCAGGTTAGCCAGCGCGCGCTTAATCGACAGCGGGTTGATATCCAGCATTAACTCTTCCGGCATCACCGCATTTTCGATTTCACGCTCGTAGCCACTTTCCGCCGCCACCACTTCGCCCAGCACGCTGTTCAGGTCGGCGCGTTCGGTCTGCATCTCCTGACCGGTGCGCAGGTAGTCGATGAACTGTTCGATGATGGCGTTGCACTCTTCAATATCTTTGTTAATCGATTCGGCCAGATAGCCATCCTGCTCGCTCATCATCTCGGTGGCGAGACGAATACGGGTCAGCGGCGTACGCAAATCGTGGCTGACCCCCGCCATTAACAGCGTGCGGTCATCCGCCAGCTGCTTCACCCCGGCCGCCATCTGATTAAAGGCGCGGGTCACCGATCGCACTTCTGACGCACCATATTCACGCAGTGGCGGCGGAATAATCCCGCGTCCCACCTGCAGCGCGGCGTGCTCCAGATCCACCAGGGGTCGGTTCTGGATGCGGATAAACAGCCAGGCACCGCCAATCGCCAGCAGCATAATCGCCAGGGTATAGCGGAATAGCGGTGAGAAGTCGCCCTGATGAATCTCTGTCAGCGGCACCCGTACCCAGATATCGGGCGACAGCCAGGTTTTCAGCCAGACTACCGGTGAGTTTTTGTTCACCTCAACCCGGACATCGGTCGGACCGCCAAGCTGCTGCCCCATTTGCTCGCTCAGGAATTCATAGTGCTGCGCCCAACGCAATCCGCTCTCCTCTGCTGCTGCATTGGTATAGAGCGAGATCCCCAGTTCGCGGTAGATTTCCCGGCGAAACGCCGGGGGCACTTCCAGCTGCGTGCCATCTTCCAGCTGCAACCGGTCGGTCATCAGCATACGAACTTCGTAAGCGAGTACCTTATTGAACTGTTGCAGGCTGGGAAGAATGGCGAAGTTCAGCACCACCAGATAGGTCGTGACCAGGCTGACGAACAGCAGGGTAACGATCAACAGCAGGGTGCGGGCAAACGAACTCCGTGGCGAGAAGCGCAGTCGCTTCATGCTTTACTGCCGTCCGGCACAAAGACGTAGCCCAGACCCCAGACGGTCTGAATATAACGCGGATGCGCAGGATCCTCTTCCACCATGCGACGCAGGCGGGAGATCTGGACGTCGATCGAACGTTCCATAGCACTGTATTCACGGCCACGTGCCAGGTTCATCAGCTTGTCACGGGACAGCGGCTCACGCGGGTGGCTTACCAGCGCTTTCAGCACCGCAAACTCACCGCTGGTCAGCGGCATCGGCTCATCTTCGCGGAACATTTCGCGGGTGCCGAGGTTAAGTTTGAATTTACCGAAGGCGATAATCGCCTCTTCCTGCGATGGTGCCCCTGGCAGTTCGTTGGCCTGACGGCGCAGCACCGCGCGAATACGCGCCAGCAGCTCACGCGGGTTGAACGGTTTGGGAATGTAGTCGTCAGCGCCGATCTCCAGCCCCACGATACGATCCACCTCTTCGCCCTTAGCGGTCACCATGATAATGGGCATCGGGTTGCTCTGACTGCGCAGACGACGGCAGATAGAGAGGCCATCTTCGCCCGGCAACATCAGGTCTAGCACCATCAGATGAAAGGATTCACGGGTTAACAGACGATCCATCTGCTCGGCATTAGCGACACTGCGCACCTGAAAGCCCTGCTCGGTGAGATAGCGTTCAAGCAGTGCACGCAGACGCATATCATCATCGACGACCAGAATTTTGTAGTTCTCTTGCATTTTCAACTCCCAAAGGCGCTATTGCCTGAGCCAACATTGTTAAAAAAAGATGCCTTATAGTGACAGTCATTAATGGTTTATATTCTAGCCAAAATTGTTACAAAGCATATTAAACAGGAGCTTATATTTGAATTAAGGTGATTTCGGTCCTGTTTTAACCCATTTGCCCCTGCCCGGCCCCTGATACGGCAAATCTGAAAAAAAGGCCCCGTTTCTCTGTATCGCTGGCGTCAGAAGCGAGCCAGTTTTTAATCAATGAATCAATTCAGTGAGTTAGCGGATAATTTGACTTAATGATCAGCCATCATTGTAGATAAGCTCCAGATAATCTACCTCAACAGCGAATCGGCAGCATAATATTCCAGTAAACCTGCGTAACGCCCCACGCTCCTCTCGGATTAGTTTCAGCGACACTCTCAGCAAGGCCATTTTAAATTAAAGCCCTTTAAATCAATCAGTAAAGCCAACTTTTCGCCCCTCTCGTTTTGAACCAGACTGCTCTGGCAACATTCGATGTCTCAACGGGGAATACACAATGAAAAAAACAATTTTACTGCTGAGCGCGCTGGCATTAGGCAGCGTCAGCCCAGGTTATGCTGCCACAGCAACCGGTGAAGCCGCCGGCGCAGCAGCGACAACGACTGCAAAAGGTAACTCTGACGCCATCGGTGTGGGTGCAGTCGCAGCCCTGCTGGGCGTTGCGCTGGCCACCATGGGCGGCGGCGGCGGTGACGGTCACAGCACCGGCACCTCGACCACCACGGCGACTCACGCCGGAAAATAAGTTTAAACATCTACTGGCTTCAGATTACTGGTTTGATTTTGAATCACAGCACCAACCCTTTCGCCGCCGGGGAAATCAACGTGGGTTTTTAGTCTTTAAAAACCCTTTCCCCGACTCTTTTTTCCCGCGCCCTCTTTGCCTTACACTGTCGCTCCTGAGATCTCTGTGGCCGGTATAGCATGAAAACCCGACTTATTACCCGCGAAGGCTTCGATAAGCTGAAAGCGGAACTCGACTATTTATGGCGTGAAGAGCGACCGGAAGTGACGAAAAAAGTCACCTGGGCTGCCAGTCTTGGCGATCGCAGTGAAAATGCCGATTATCAGTACAACAAAAAACGGCTGCGTGAAATTGACCGCCGCGTTCGCTATCTGACCAAAAGTCTTGAACAGCTACGTATTGTTGACTATTCCCCCCAGCAGGATGGCAAAGTCTTCTTTGGTGCCTGGGTGGAAATTGAGAACGATGAGGGCGACCTCAAACGCTTTCGCATTGTGGGCTACGATGAGATTTTTGGCCGCAAAGATTACATCTCTATCGACTCGCCGATGGCGCGGGCGCTGCTGAAAAAAGAGGTCGGCGATGCCGCCACCGTTGAGACGCCATTGGGTCCGGCACTGTGGTATGTCAACGCGATTGACTACCCGCAATAAGGATTCAGATTATCGCTGAAAGCCGCCAGCGTCTCTGGCAATTTTGACCATCAATCCGTATAACTGTCGGCTATTTCTCAACCCGGAAAGCAAGACAGTCCTGATGATGAACGTTCTGAGCCAGATAATTGCCAGTGAGCTACAGGCGCGACCAGAGCAGGTTGACGCCGCCGTTCGCCTGTTAGATGAAGGGAATACCGTGCCGTTTATCGCACGCTATCGCAAAGAGGTCACCGGCGGCCTGGATGATACCCAACTCCGCCAGCTGGAAACCCGCCTCAGCTATCTGCGTGAACTTGAAGAGCGACGCCAGTCGATTCTGAAGTCGATTGACGATCAGGGAAAACTGACTGACGACCTCGCCCGCGCCATCAATACCACCCTCAGCAAAACCGAGCTTGAAGACCTCTACCTGCCTTACAAACAGAAACGCCGCACGCGTGGACAGATCGCGATTGAAGCGGGTCTGGAACCGCTGGCGGACACATTGTGGCAGGAGCCGTCGCACATCCCTGAGCAGCTGGCGGAGCAGTATGTCGATGCTGATAAAGGCGTCGCCGACGTCCGTGCCGCGCTGGATGGTGCCCGCTACATTCTGATGGAGCGTTTCGCCGAGGATGCCGCACTGCTGGCCAAAGTGCGTAACTACCTGTGGAAAAATGCTCACCTGGTCTCACGCGTGGTGGAAGGTAAAGAGGAAGCGGGCGCGAAGTTCCGTGACTACTTTGATCATCATGAAGCGCTGAGCACTGTGCCGTCGCACCGTGCGCTGGCAATGCTGCGTGGACGCAACGAAGGCGTGCTGCAACTCTCGCTGAATGCCGATCCGCAGTTTGATGAAGCTCCGCGTGAAAGCCACGGCGAAACCCTGATTGCTGAACACCTGAACCTGCGTCTGAATAACGCCCCTGCCGACAGCTGGCGTAAAGCCGTCGTGAGCTGGACGTGGCGCATCAAGGTGATGCTGCATCTGGAAACTGAACTGATGGGCACGGTGCGTGAACGTGCAGAAGATGAAGCGATCAACGTCTTTGCCCGCAACCTGCACGACCTGCTGATGGCAGCCCCGGCAGGCATGCGTGCCACCATGGGACTGGATCCCGGTCTGCGTACCGGCGTTAAGGTCGCGGTGGTCGATGCCACCGGCAAAGTTGTGGCGACCGATACCGTTTATCCGCACACCGGCCAGACCGCCAAAGCCGCAGCCGCCGTTGCTGGGCTCTGCATTAAGCATCAGGTAGAGCTGGTGGCGATTGGCAACGGCACCGCTTCCCGTGAAACCGAGCGTTTCTTCCTGGATCTGCAACAGCAGTTCCCGCAGGTCACCGCACAGAAAGTGATTGTCAGTGAAGCTGGCGCATCGGTCTACTCGGCCTCTGAACTGGCGGCGCTGGAATTCCCGGATCTCGATGTTTCGCTGCGCGGCGCGGTGTCGATAGCCCGCCGTCTGCAGGATCCGCTGGCCGAGCTGGTGAAAATCGATCCGAAATCAATCGGTGTCGGCCAGTATCAGCATGATGTCAGTCAGAGCCAGCTGGCTAAGAAACTCGACGCTGTAGTCGAGGATTGCGTGAACGCCGTCGGCGTTGACCTGAATACCGCCTCGGTGCCGCTGCTGACCCGCGTCGCGGGCCTGACGCGCATGATGGCGCAAAACATTGTCGGCTGGCGTGATGAGAATGGCCGCTTCCAGAACCGCCAGCAGTTGCTGAAAGTCAGCCGTCTTGGGCCAAAAGCCTTTGAGCAATGTGCGGGCTTCCTGCGTATCAACCACGGTGATAACCCACTGGATGCCTCGACCGTTCACCCGGAAGCCTACCCGGTCGTGGAGCGTATTCTGGCCGCCACCGAGCAGGCACTGAGCGATCTGATGGGCAACGCGGGCAGCCTGCGTAACCTCAGCGCCCGCGATTTCATTGATGAACGTTTTGGTCTGCCGACCGTTACCGACATCATGAAAGAGCTGGAGAAGCCGGGCCGCGATCCCCGTCCTGAGTTCAAAACCGCGCAGTTCGCGGAAGGCGTGGAAACGCTGAACGATCTGACGCCAGGCATGATCCTCGAAGGTGCCGTCACCAACGTCACTAACTTCGGTGCGTTTGTGGATATTGGCGTGCATCAGGATGGCCTGGTCCATATCTCGTCGCTTTCTGACCGCTTTGTGGACGATCCACATCAGGTAGTGAAAGCGGGTGATATCGTCAAAGTGAAAGTGATGGAAGTCGATCTCCAGCGTAAACGTATTGCCCTGACCATGCGTCTTGATGAGCAGCCAGGCGAAGGCAATGCACGTGGCGGCGCGAAGAATGCCGCCCCGCGCGAAGAGAAACGTCCGGCCGCCGGTAAAGGCCGTCCACGTCCGGTCAGTTCCTCAGCGGGTAACAGCGCGATGGGGGATGCGCTGGCCGCGGCATTCGGTAAAAAACGCTAAGCTTTTCAGGGGCCATCATCTGGCCCCCTCTTCACCCCCTTCTCCCCGGTTGAAAATCCCCGCCATCGCGCTACGCTGAAAAGACGCCTGTCATAAAAACAACACCTGCTGTGGCACCCAATTCACAATGGAAACGATCACCGATCTGATTGAGAAGATTTATGCTGGCACATTCCCGGAGGCGACCTTTGCGCGCCTGCAGGCTGACATCGCTACCGCCCGCGAGGCGATTAAGCTGCCCCGTAAGGCACACTGGGATGAACAGGATGTGGTACTGATCACCTACGCCGATCAGTTTCGGGAAGCCGGTAAACCCACGCTCAGCACCTTTTCCCGTTTCTATCAGCAGCATCTGCAATCCACGTTTCCGCTGGTTCACCTGCTGCCCTTTTTCCCCTGGTCGTCCGATGACGGCTTTTCGGTGATTGATTACCATCAGGTCGATCCGCAGTGCGGCGACTGGCAGGATATTGCGCGCCTGCATCAGGAAACCCGGCTGATGTTCGACTTCGTCTGTAACCATATGTCGTCGCAGAGCGCCTGGTTCAGCCACTTTCTGGCGCAGGATCCTGGCTGGGACGATTTCTTTATCAGCATGCCGCCCGCTACCGATCTCAGTGCCGTCACGCGACCGCGCACTTCGCCGCTGCTGACGCCGTTTAAAATGGCCGATGGTGCCACCCGCTTTATCTGGACCACCTTCAGCGCCGACCAGATCGACCTTAACTTTGCCAATCCTGAGGTGTTGCTGCGCATGGTCAACGTGCTGCTCGACTACCTGATCCGTGGCGCTGACTATGTACGTCTCGATGCGGTCGGCTATATGTGGAAAACGCCCGGCACGCGCTGTATTCATCTGGAAAAAACCCATCAGCTGGTGAAGCTGTTTCGTGCCATTGCCGACCATGTCGCGCCTGGCACGGTGATTATCACCGAGACCAACGTGCCGCATCAGGACAACATCAGTTATCTGGGCAACGGGCACGATGAGGCGCAGATGGTTTATCAGTTTTCCCTGCCGCCACTGGTCCTGCACGCCATTCATACCGGATCGGCACGCGCGCTGCGGCAGTGGGCCAGTTCGCTGGATCTCAGCAGCAACGACACCACCTTCTTCAATTTCCTGGCGTCACACGATGGTATCGGGCTGAATCCGGCACGTGGCATTTTATCGGAGGTGGAGATTGTGGCGCTGGTGCGCGATCTGGCGCTGGAAGGCGCGCTGGTCTCCTATAAAAACAACCCTGATGGCACCACCAGCCCCTATGAAATCAACGTCACCTATCTGGATGCGTTAAATAGCGAAGCTGACGATGACGCCACGCGGCTGAAACGCTTTTTGCTGGCCCATGCGATTCTGCTGGTCTTTCCTGGCGTGCCAGCTATCTATATCCAGAGCATTGTGGGCGGTCGTAACCATTATGAGGGCGTACGCGCAGCCGGTCACAACCGGGCGATTAACCGGCAGAAGTATGATTTGCAACAGATTGAGGCGGCGCTGGCGGGCGGTGACTGGCTGCGTCAGCAGGTCTACACCCGTCTTGGCCAGCTGATTCAGTTACGACGTCGCCAGCCTGCGTTTCATCCTGATAATCCGATGACGATCTATGACAGCGAAAACGCCCTGCTGGTGCTCAGCCGTCATCAGCCGGAGAGCGGCGACGGACTGCTGTGCGTGTTTAATCTCAGTGGACGTTCAGTGATGACGCAGCTGCCGGTGGCGCATACATTGCAGGATGTGGTAAGCGGAGAGAAAATTGAGGGCACCCAGCCGGTTAAGCTGGATGCCTGGCAGTTCATGTGGCTACGTTAATTACTTGTAGACTTCAGCGGTGGCGCTGAATTTACCGTGTTCGCGACCGGCGATCACCAGGTAGTATTTACCGCCTTTTTCATCAGCGAGCTTAGACAGCACTTTTTTAGCATCCATTGGCGAGGTGGTTTCCGCCGTGGTGTTAACGGTGCCAATCTTCTGCAGGTTCATTGTCTTAACTTCTTCTTTGGTGACTTCTTTCGCTGCCATCGCAGAAAATGAAATCGCGCCCATCATCATTGAAGCCACAACCCATTTAAAAACCTTCATTATGTTTACCCTCATTCATGATCCATTGTGAGATGTAAGCAGCCGCTAAACGCGTAAGGCAGTATGGAACGGCATAGTCATTTCCGTGACTAATCACATAAAATTGCAGCGGTCTTGCTCACAGAGAGAAGTATTGCTGCTGTCAGCGATTTTGCCACTATAAAGCAGCACTATCCTGGTAAGCTACTGATAAAATTAACAATATGCTGACAGACGTTGTCAGGATGGGAAATAAAAGGTGCATGCGCTGCTTTTTCGATAACTACCGAAGGCGAATCTGGCAACATTTCATCTATCTCAGCGGCTATCCGGCGCGGCACCAGTCCATCCAGCGCTCCGTAAAGTCGCAGTAACGGCAGCCTGATATGCGTTAGCGCGTCGCGCAGATCGACCTGGCGCAGAATCTCCAGCCCGCCATCCAGTACCGCCACCTCTGGCATCGGTTGTGACAGCACCACCTCTTTCAGCTGTCGCGCATCAGCACGCGCTGTGTCGGTGCCCAGCGTCTGCAGCGCCAGAAAGCGCTCCACCGTGCGCTGGAAATCGTTGCTGAGCATCTGCTGAAAGTTCTGCAGCGTCTCCGGTTTAATGCCGGGCCAGCGCTCTGTGGCGGTGAAACAGGGTGACGACGCCACGGTGATCAGTGCAGCCAGCTTTTCTGGCGCTGTCAGCGCAAGCTGCGTTGCCACCAGTCCGCCCAGCGACCAGCCCACGACTATCGCCTGCGGTGGCAGCAAAGGCAGTAACGCTTCTGCCATCTGCGCCAGCGTCAGCGCGCCAAAATTCTGACTGCGGCCATAACCCGGCAGATCGACCAGATGCAGGCGATAGTGCGTGCTGAGCCGCGGAATAATGCTTTGCCAGACTTCGGCATTCAGTCCCCATCCGTGCAGCAGCACAAGATCGCGTTTTCCTTCCCCGCAGGTGTGCCAGTAGAGCGACGTCATCAGTTACTATCCCGAAATTGATAAGGAGATCGCTATGCTAGCAATGCCCGCCCTGTGTTGGCTATGCCGGATGCCGTTACGGATAGCCCGGCACGGCATCTGCAGTTTATGCCTGCGCGAATTACCGCCGTTGCCATTGCTCTGCCCGCGCTGCGGATTACCGGCAGGCTCAGCAAAGGTCGCCTGTGGCCGCTGCCAGCTTAAACCGCCTGCCTGGCAGGCGCTGGTCTGCGTCAATGACTACCGTCCGCCGTTCAGCCAGTGGGTTAATCAGCTGAAGGTTTCTCACATAACCGCACTCAGGGTGATGCTGGCGCGGCTGCTTTTGCTAAGCTGGCTGAATGTTTACCGGCGTGGCATGGTGCCGCGTCCCGATCTGCTGCTGCCGGTTCCGCTGCACCGGCGACGACGCTGGCAGCGCGGCTTCAATCAGACGGTACTGCTGGCCGCTCCGCTGGCGCACTGGCTGGGATGTGAATGGCGTGAAGGTGTTTCCCGCAGGCGAAGGGGCGCACTACAGCATCAGCTCAGCGCCCTGCAGCGCCGCACCAATTTACGCGGTGCCTTCCGCCTTGAAATGGCGGTGCAGGGACGCCATATCGCCCTGCTGGATGACGTCATTACGACCGGCAGTACCGTAGATGAAATCAGTCGTCTGTTACTGGCGCAGGGTGCCGCCAGCGTGCAGGTCTGGTGCCTGTGCCGTACCTTGTAGAGCGTCATTGATGGGCGTATTATAACCAACTAAGTTAGTCAACTATTGAGCAATCGACATGATCCGAATTACTGACTCTGCCCAGGAACATTTTTCTAAACTGCTATCCAAACAAGAAGATGGCACCCAGATTCGCGTATTCGTGATTAACCCGGGTACGCCAACAGCAGAATGTGGTGTCTCTTACTGTCCGCCCGATGCAGTTGAAGCTACTGACACCGAACTGAAGTTCGAAAAGCTCTCTGCCTACATTGATGAGCTGAGCAAGCCGTATCTGGAAGAGGCGGAAATCGACTTCGTGACGGATAATCTCGGTTCACAGCTGACGCTGAAAGCGCCGAATGCCAAGATGCGTAAAGTCTCGGATGATGCGCCAATGGTTGAGCGCGTAGAGTATCTGCTGCAGGCGCAGATCAACCCACAGCTGGCCGGCCACGGTGGTCGCGTGTCGCTGATGGAGATCACCGATGAAGGTTACGCCATTCTGCAGTTTGGCGGCGGCTGTAACGGCTGTTCGATGATCGATGTGACCCTGAAAGATGGTATTGAGAAAGAGTTGCTGGCCGCCTTCCCGGAACTGAAAGGCGTGCGGGATATTACCGAGCATCAGCGCGGTGAACACTCGTTCTACTGATGATAAAACGGGGGATAGCAGAGATACTCTGCTCTCTCCGCGGTAAGATTGAGCCTGCTCAGGGAACACCGTCAGATCGTAAAAACGCAAAAGCCGCCATCCCTGACATGCTCGACCCGCACGATTACGCACCTCATCCATGAGGTGCGCCCGTAACCGGGCCAACGCTTTGCGTTGTTCAAAAACGCTCACGGCGTTTTTGTCCATAGCACGGCACGCTTTACTCCTCTGACCGCGTTCCCTTCGTGTTGGGTTGAACCGTTGCTGCCAGATTCCCTTTGAGTCAGTTTTGACATCGATCAGAACGCGGCAGCTCTTTCTTACTTCTCTTTCTTTCCTGACTGACGCTGCTGACTCACTACCTTCAGTAACGCATTCACTTCCTTGTCCGCAAAGATCTGCTCCAGCGTTTTGCTCAGCTTGCGTCGCCAGTTAGGGTACTGATCCACCGTACCCGGCACGTTAACCGGCGTGGTCATGCCAAGCCAGTCCTCAGGCTGCAGGCCCAGCAGCGCACTGTCGGTATCTGCCAGGAAGCGATGGATCGCCCGGTTCAGCGCAGGCGTCATAGCCAGCTTCTCCGCCTTCTTCTGGCTGCGTGCTGGTAAGGCACCCGCCTGATGCAGCGCATCCAGCAGCGCCTGCTTCTGTGCGGCACGCTGCTCGTGTAACGCTTTCACCGCATCGCCCGGATAAAGACCCAGCTTCTCACCCAGTTCCAGATCGCCCTGCTCCCAGAAACCGGTCAGCGTCGGCAGATCATGGGTACTGGCGCTGGCGATAGACTGACGCGGGTAATCTTCAGGCGCGCGATAACGTTCATCTTTCTCCTGCTCAAACCAGAGCACCTTCCATGAAAAGACACCGCTTTTGCGCAGCAGGCTGACGATCTCCTGAGGCACGGTCCCAAGGTCTTCGCCAATCACCATACAGCGCAGTCGGTGGCTCTCCAGCGCCAGAATAGCCAGCAGATCGTTGACCGGATAGGCCACATAAGCACCTTTATTCGCCGTCTCTCCGGCTGGCACCCACCACAGACGCAGCAGCGACATCACATGGTCGATACGCAGCGCGCCACAGTCACGCATATTGGCGCGCAGCATGTCGATAAAGGGCTGATAGGCACGCGCCTGCATCACATGCGGATCCATCGGCGGTAAGCCCCAGTTTTGTCCCAGCGGTCCCAGACGGTCAGGTGGTGCACCCACCGAGGCCTTGAGGCGATAAAGCTCAGGATCGTGCCAGGTTTCCGCGCTGCCTTCCGCCACGCCCACCGCCAGGTCACGGTAGAGACCGACGCTCATGCCCAGCGCCTGACTATGCGCCCAGCAGCCTGAGAACTGCTGCTGCGCCAGCCATTGCAGCCACTGCCAGAAGGCGATCTCCTCTTCATGCTGTTCACACCACTGCTGCACTTCCGGCGACTGACTGTTGCGCCACGCCTCTGGCCAGGCTGGCCAGCCGCCCTGCTGCGACTTGTCTGCCTGCCGCTCCAGCTGTATACCGTCGTAGGCAGCCTGATAACGCAGGCTGTCACCGCCGTCACGCACAAAGGCTGCAAAGGAGAGATGCGCTTCGCTCTGGCTGTCACGCGCCTGAAAGTGTGTCCAGGCGTGGCGCAGCGCCGCCAGCTTCAGCGCCATCACGGCTTCGTAGTCGACCCGTTCCGCCTCACGCGCTTTAGTCAGCGCCTTCTGCGTTTTAGCGCTTTTCCACCACTTCTGCGCTGCCGCGCTTTGCTGAAAATCGGCCACCTGACTGACGTCGATATAGATTACGTTCAGCCAGCGGCGCGATGACGGACTATACGGACTGGCAAAACCGGCGCTGGCAGGATAGAGCGCATGCAGGGGATTCAGCCCGACGAAATCGCCGCCGCGCTCAGCCAGCTGTACCAGCATTTGATCGAGATCGCCGAAGTCGCCGATGCCCCAGTTCTGTTCAGAGCGCACGGTATAAAGCTGAACCAGTGCACCCCAGCGTTTTTCTCGGGCCTCCAGCGCCGGAGGCAGATAGCAGCGCCGCGGCGCAACAATAATCTGCGTCTGCCAGCTTTTCTTCCCTTTGCTGAGCGTCAACTGGTGATAACCCTGGGCCAGCGGTCCCGGCAGCGTAAAACGTTCACCGGCGGTTAACTCGCCGCTGTGCTGTTTGCCCTTTTCGGTCTGCAATTGCCAGCTGTAAGTCCCACTGCCCTGAGGCGTCAGCTGTCGCTTACTGCTGCCGCTGAACACCGCGACTGACGGCAGCGGGGATTTACTGGCCTTCTTCGGTTCTGCCATCACCGCCAGCAGTGCGCGTTTGGTCTCATCGCTGACGGCCTCTTTCCTGCCGTTAACGTCGATATAATCCAGTGAAATGCCTGCGGCACGGGCGGCCTGATCGAGTGAATTTTGCTTCATTGCTGCTCCTTAGCGCGATGCCTGCCAGATACGTTGCTGATAGTCACGAATGGAACGGTCCGAACTGAACATGCCGGTTCGTGCCGTATTGAGGATGGCGGCGCGGGTCCAGCCTTCGGGGTCACGCCATAGCGCTTCCACCCGTTGCTGAGCCTCGATATAGGCCTGGAAATCGGCCAGCACCAGCCAGGGATCGCCGTGTTTCGTCAGGCTCTCCAGCATCAGGTCAAAGGCGTGCTTATCCCCGTCGCTGAATTTGCCCTTCTCCAGCGATTTCAGTAAATCGTCCAGCGGCTTGTTCTGCTTACGCACCTTTTTCGGGTTATAGCCTTTCGCCTTGAGCGCCTTCACCTCATCCACGGTGTGACCGAAGATAAAGATGTTCTCCTCGCCCACCTGTTCGGCAATTTCGACATTGGCACCATCGAGTGTGCCAATCGTCAGCGCACCGTTCAGCGCCAGCTTCATGTTGCCGGTGCCGGAGGCTTCATAACCGGCAGTGGAGATCTGCTCGGAGAGATCGGCCGCCGGGATCATCTGCTCGGCCACGGTAATACGGTAGTCGGGGATAAACACCACTTTGAGTCTGTCGCCAACCCGCGGATCGTTGTTCACCACCTCCGCCACGTTGTTAATGGCGTAGATGATATTTTTGGCGAGGTAATAACCCGGTGCGGCCTTGGCCCCGAACAGGAATACCCGTGGCGTAAAGGTGACATCTTCCGGGTTACTACAGAGCGTCTGATAGCAGTAGAGGATATGCAGCAGGCTGAGATGCTGGCGCTTGTACTCATGCAGTCGCTTGATCTGCACATCGAACAGCGCAGCCGGATTCACAATGATGCCGGTGTGCCGGGCGATATACTCTGTAAGCTGCGCTTTGTTCTGCTGTTTGATGCTGCGATAGCGCTGACGAAACGCCTGATTGTCGGCATAGGCCTCCAGACCGATCAACGCATCAAGGTTATTGGCCCACTCGGTTTTCAGCGTCTCATCAATCAGCCCGGCCAGCGCCGGATTACATTGCTTCAGCCAGCGACGCGGCGTAATGCCGTTAGTGACGTTATGGAATTTCTGCGGCCAGAGCTGGTGATATTCCGGGAAGAGATCGCTGACCACCAGACGTGAGTGCAGCGCCGCCACGCCGTTGACCGCAAAGCCGCTGACGACGCAAAGATTGGCCATCCGCACCTGCCCATCAGCCACCACCGCCAGCTTATGCCACATCGCTTTGTCATCCGGCCAGCGCTGCTTCACCTGCTTCTTCAGCCGCTGATTAATCTCTTTGATGATCAGCATGTGGCGCGGCAGCAGACTGCGCATCAGCTTCTCATCCCAGCGCTCCAGCGCCTCCGGCATCAGCGTGTGGTTGGTGTAAGCAAACAACCGGCTGGTGATCTGCCATGCTTCATCCCAGCTCAGCTGATGCGCATCCAGCAGCACGCGCAGCATCTCCGGAATGGCAATAGTCGGATGGGTATCATTGAGCTGGATCACTTCGAAGTCCGGCAGGCTGTGAATGCTGCGCCCCGCCAGATGGTGACGCCGCAGAATATCGGCCACCGCACAGGCGCACTGGAAATATTGCTGCATCAGGCGCAGCCGCTTGCCAGCCTGGTGGTTGTCATTGGGATAAAGTACTTTGGTGAGCTTTGCCGCTTCGATACCGGGCTGCTCCGCCTGCAGGAAGTGGCCGTCGTTAAAGGCGGTGAGATTAAACGGATGCGCGCTCACTGCCTGCCACAGGCGCAGCGGCAGCGTCATGCCATTGCGGTAGCCGGTGACCGGCAAATCCCAGGCCTCGCCGCGCAGTGTAAAATCGGGATGCCAGCGTACACCGCCGTTTTCCAGCTTTTCTACCCGGCCGCCCATCGCGACGTCAACATCCAGCGCCGCGTTGTGACGGAACCAGGGATAACGCTCGCGCTGCCAGTCATCGGGCGCTTCAATCTGCTTACCCTCGTCAAAAGACTGGCGGAACAGGCCGTACTGGTAATTCAGTCCGTGGCCGGTGGCGGACTGCCCTACCGTTGCCATTGAATCCATGTAGCAGGCGGCCAGCCGTCCCAGCCCGCCGTTGCCGAGCGCCGGATCGACCTCCTGCTCCAGCAGTTCGGTTAAATCAAGCTGCTGCTCAGCCAGCGCCGCCTTAACCTCGTCATACCAGCCGAGATTCAGCAAATTGTTGCCGGTCAGACGGCCAATCAGAAACTCCATCGACAGATAATTAACGTGGCGCTGCTGCAAAGCCGGACGCGGTGCCGGTTGCGCGGCCAGCAGTTCTGCCAGCGCCGCGCTGACCGCCTGCCATGCCTGGTGCGGGGTCATCTGTTGTGCGGAGAGGAGACTTAACTGCTGCCACTGGCGGGTCAGTGCGGCGTTAAAACGGGCTTTATTAAATTTTTGCTGCGGCATATCACTCCCTTCTGTTACGCAATGAGGTGAAGCAAAAATAGAAAGCGCACGGGCTGGCAACCGGGTGCCAGCAACCGTTAAGTAAAGACGTGAGTGAGGAAAAAAGCGACAGCAATCAAAGAAAAACGCCAGCCGGGCGGCTGGCATGGCAGGAATCAGCAGAGTTCGAGGTGAACCTCATGCTGCTCAATCACTTTCATGACGCTGGCGGGCGGCATTTTGTCGGTGTAGAGATAGTCCAGAAGACTCATGTTGCCCAGATTAACCATGGCGTTACGGCCAAACTTCGAGTGATCCACTACCAGCATCACGCAGCGTGAATTTTCAATGATGGCGCGCTTGGTGCGGACTTCGTGATAGTCGAACTCCAGCAGCGATCCATCCATATCGATGCCGCTGATCCCCAGGATGCCGTAATCGAGCCGGAACTGGGAAATAAAGTCGAGCGTCGCTTCACCCATCACTGCGCCATCGCGGGTCCGTACTTCACCGCCTGCGATGATCACCCGGAAGTCGGGTTTGCCCATCAACAGCATCGCCACGTTAAGATTGTTGGTCACCACACGTAAATCGCTATGGTTGAGCAGCGCGTGCGCTACCGCTTCCGGCGTGGTGCCGATGTCGATAAACAGCGTGGCGCCATCCGGGATCTGGCTGGCAACGCGCTGCGCAATCCGCGCTTTTTCCGCTGACCACATCATTTTACGATCGTGCCAGGCGGTATTTTCAGAGCTGGAAGGAAGCGCCGCGCCGCCGTGGTGGCGCTGAATTTTATTCTGATCGGCCAGATCGTTGAGATCGCGACGAATGGTTTGCGGGCTGACCTCAAAATGATCCACCAGCTCCTCAGTACTGACATATCCCTGACGACGGACTAAATCGATAATCGCGTCATGACGTTGCGTCTGCTTCACGTTCCTCTCCTGTTAACCCGCTTATATCCTGTCTAACGACGCATGACGTTACGCGTATCCACCAGCGCCATCGCCAGCCCGACGACCAGACCGGCGACGTGCGCCGCGTTGGCAATAGCCAGACCAAAGACGCCGAACCAGCCAATCACCAGCCAGACCAGCGCAAAACCGATCAATCCCCTTTCAAGATAGACGCCGCTGTCAGGATCGCGCTCGCCGCGTAGCCAGCAGTAACCCATCAGCGCATACACCACGCCAGACAGACCGCCAAACCAGATGCCGCTGAACTTCGCCTGCAGCCAGCCGCTGAGCAGCGCCGAAATCAGCATAATCACGAACAGTTTGCCGCTGCCAAGGCGCTTTTCAACCGCGCCACCGAGATACCACCACCACATCAGATTAAACAGGATGTGCAGCAGTGAAAAGTGCAGCAGCGCATGGCTGAACCAGCGCCAGACCTGCAGATGCTGGTCGGCATCCGGCCATGAGAGCCAGGCCATCACGGTCTGATCGCCCATCACCTGCATCAGAATAAACACGGCGATACAGAGCACCATCAGGGACAGAGTCAGCGGACCGGCCCGCTCGCGGATGTTCGCCCAGATGTTGCTGCGCTCATAGCGCAGACCGCTGTCGGTCTTGCCGCTGTGCCAGCTGGCAGCCTGATAGCGTGGATGGTTAGGGTCGTGCAAAAACTGCTGAAGTTCGTTTTCGACCACTGAGATCTTGCTCTCGTCATCCAGCATGATGACGTAGTGATTTTCATGCTCGATGCGCAGCGTGATGCCCTGCGTCGCCATGTAGTCCACAAACGCCTGCGCCATGCGTGGCTGATTAAACTGGGTAATGCGCATCAGTAACTCTCCATGTGACGGGCGGCAATTTATTCACTGCCGCGGGCAACCTGCTGAGGAAAGGCGGCACGCCAGGCATCAAAGCCGCCATCAATGCTGTAGGCCGCGCTGAAACCCTGACCCAGCAGATATTGCGCCGCGCTTTTGCTGCTGTTGCCGTGATAGCACATCACCAGCACCGGCAGGCTGTGATCTGCGCCACTGACAACGTCGTTGAGGTTGGTGTTAGTCAGATGCAGCGCACCTGCCGCATGGCCCAGGGCATAGCTTTGCGGATCGCGGATATCCACCAGCAGCGCACCCTCAGCCAGATGCGCCTGCGCCTGCTGCACGTTAATACATTCGAACATTTCCATGGAATCTCTCATAACAGCGTCGTCGTAATGGTGCGTAGTGTAACCCGAGAATCCACGCCGATAACCTGACAATCGTTACGGCTATCTGTTTTTTTAGTGGGCAGAATGTTAGCTATATCACGCAAAAATGTTTTTACCCGGTTAAAGACTGGCGTAAATGTTGGTTTGCGATTATTATTATGCTCGAAAACGAACATTAGAGAACTATTCCGAACATCGGAGGAGATGACGTGGAAACCAAAGACCTGATCGTGATCGGCGGCGGCATCAACGGTGCCGGCATTGCAGCAGACGCTGCAGGACGCGGACTGTCGGTGTTAATGCTGGAGGCGCGGGATCTGGCTTGCGCGACCTCTTCTGCCAGTTCAAAACTGATTCACGGCGGCCTGCGCTACCTTGAACATTACGAATTCCGTCTGGTCAGCGAAGCACTGGCCGAACGTGAAGTCCTGCTAAAAATGGCCCCACATCTGGCGTTCCCGATGCGCTTCCGTCTGCCGCACCGTCCGCACCTGCGTCCGGCGTGGATGATCCGCACCGGTCTGTTTATGTATGACCATCTCGGCAAGCGTACCAGCCTTCCAGGCAGTAAAAGTCTGCGGTTTGGCGCAGATTCGGCCCTGAAGCCGGAGATTACGCGCGGATTCGAATATTCTGACTGCTGGGTCGATGATGCCCGCATGGTAGTACTGAATGCGCAGGAAGTGGTGAAGCGTGGCGGTGAAGTCCGTACCCGTACCCGTGTAACCCGTGCCTGGCGTGAAGGTGGCCTGTGGAAGGTTGAAGCGGAAGATGTCGATACCGGCAAAACCTTTACCTGGCAGGCGAAAGGCCTGGTCAACGCCGCTGGCCCATGGGTTAAGCAGCTGTTTGATGACAGCCTGAAACTGAAATCGCCGTACGGTATCCGCCTGATCAAAGGCAGCCACATCGTGGTACCGCGCGTTCATACCGAGAAGCAGGCGTATATCCTGCAGAACGAAGATAACCGTATCGTGTTTGTCATCCCGTGGATGGATGAGTTCTCCATCATCGGCACCACCGATGTGGAGTACAAAGGCGATCCGAAAAACGTCCATATCGACGACAACGAAACCGAATACCTGCTGAAAGTGTTCAACGGACACTTTAAAAAGCAGCTGACCGCTGACGATATCGTCTGGTCTTACTCTGGTGTGCGTCCGCTGTGTGATGATGAATCCGATTCACCGCAGGCGATCACCCGTGATTACACGCTGGACGTACGCGACGATAATGGTCAGGCACCCCTGCTTTCCGTATTCGGCGGCAAGCTGACCACTTATCGTAAGCTGGCGGAACATGCGCTGGAAAAACTGGTGAAGTACTACCCGAACGCCGGTCCGGCCTGGACCAAAAACTGCGTGTTACCGGGCGGCAATATCTCTGGCACCCGTGAAGATTATGCAGCCAGTCTGCGTCGTCGTTATCCGTTCATCAGCGAAAATATGGCGCGTCACTTCTCGCGCACTTATGGCAGCAGCACGGAAACCCTGCTGGCTGGCGCGAAAAGCCTGGATGACCTGGGTGAGAACTTTGGACACGAGTTTTACGAAGCTGAACTGCGCTACCTGGTTCAGCATGAGTGGGTGCGTGAACTGGATGATGCTATCTGGCGTCGTACCAAACAGGGCATGTGGCTGACCAAAGAGCAGCAGGCTCGTGTTGCCGAGTGGCTGGCAGCGAAAGCGAAACCCGTCCTTTCACTGGCCTCCTGAGCAGACAGTTAAAATACAGAAAGCAGGCTTCGGCCTGCTTTTTTTATGGCATGTTCACGGGATAAACGTTCAGATCCATCAGAATCCTCACGCTGCAGGATTAACGCTGGCTGAATATTAAGCATGGCTGAATCTTTATATTGATAATTAACGACGACCCGCAATGCTCATTACTGTAACTTTTATTTCATCTTTCTCAGTCTGCACTTAACCCCTCGCTTATCTCTCCCCCCTTTCTCTATCGTTACCTTAAATCTAACGTTCAGCTTTTTTGCTTAATTGAACGATGCATTAAGAAAGCTCAGACTTCCCTCAGCATCAATGAAGCAACAGCGATTCTAATCAGGAGGTTGAAATGAACACAGGCCAAACGCCTGCACGGGAGTGGAACACACGCCGCAGTGAAAAAGCGCGCCGTATAGCTTCCTTTCCCCTTGATGGCAAAGTCATTCCTTCAGAAAGAGCGACAGAAGCCCTGGAAACACTCATTGCACCAGGCGACCGCGTGGTGCTTGAAGGCAATAACCAGAAACAGGCTGACTTCTTATCCCGCACGCTGGCAGCGGTGAATCCGGCAAAGATTCACGACCTGCATATGATAATGCCCAGCGTCGGCCGCAGTGAGCATCTTGATATTTTTGAAAAAGGGATTGCCCGCAAACTCGACTTCTCTTTTTCCGGTCCGCAAAGTCTGCGCATGTCTCAGCTGTTACAGGATGGCCAGCTGGAAATCGGCGCTATCCATACCTATATCGAACTCTATTCCCGCCTCTATGTTGATCTCAGCCCGAATGTGGCGTTGATTGCCGGCTACAAAGCCGACCGAAAAGGCAACCTCTATACCGGCCCGAGTACCGAAGATACCCCGGCTCTGGTGGAAGCCGCCGCGTTTCGTGACGGTATCGTGATAGCCCAGGTCAATGAACTGGTCGATGACGAAACCGACCTGCCTCGCGTCGATATCCCCGGCTCCTGGATCGACTACGTCGTCGTCGCTGACAAGCCGTTCTTTATCGAGCCGCTGTTTACCCGCGATCCGCGCCTGATTAAACAGGAGCATATCCTGATGGCGATGATGGCGATTAAAGGCATCTACGCCGAACACCAGGTGCAGTCGCTGAACCACGGTATCGGTTTTAATACCGCCGCGATTGAACTGCTGCTGCCAACCTACGGGGAGCAGCTCGGCCTGAAAGGCAAAATCTGTAAGCACTGGACGCTGAACCCGCATCCGACGCTTATCCCGGCGATTGAGAGCGGCTGGGTCGAGAGTGTGCACTGCTTCGGCGGCGAGCTGGGAATGGAAGAATATATCCGTGCCCGTCCCGACATCTTCTTTACCGGCAGCGACGGCTCAATGCGCTCTAACCGCGCCTTCTGTCAGCTGGCCGGCCAGTACGCGGTCGATATGTTTATCGGTGCCACCCTGCAGGTTGATGGGCTGGCAAACTCCTCTACCGTGACGCGTGGTCGTCTTTCCGGTTTCGGCGGCGCACCTAACATGGGTCACGATCCCCATGGCCGTCGTCACGCCACGCCCGCCTGGCTGAACATGATCACCGAGCCAGACCCGATGCAGCGCGGTAAAAAACTGGTTGTGCAGATGGTCGAAACCTTCCAGGCAGGCGCGAAACCGACCTTCGTTGAAACCCTGGATGCGGTTGAGGTCGCCAAAACCTCCGGTATGCCGCTGGCACCGGTCATGATTTACGGCGATGACGTGACCCATGTGCTGACTGAGGAAGGCATCGCCTATCTCTATCGCGCAGAAAGTCTTGAAGAGCGTCGCGCTATGGTCGCTGCCGTTGCGGGCATTACCGACATTGGTCTGGGTGTGGATGCGGCACGCGTCGCAGCCCTGCGTAAAAGCGGCAAAGTGGTCTACCCGGAAGATATGGGTATCCGCCGCTCTGACGCCACGCGTTCACTGCTGGCAGCGGGCAGCGTCGCTGACCTGGTTGAATGGTCAGATGGCCTGTACAACCCACCTGCTAAATTCCGGAGCTGGTAAATGAAACGCCTGTCACAGACTCAAGCCGAGGCGCAGTCCAGCCAGCTGGCGACGATGGCGCGCGATTGTCTGATCGATGAAGCACGCCTGAGCCCTAAGCCGGGTCTGGTCGACAGTCGGGGAAACGGCGCGCATCAGGATTTGACGCTGGCGCTGATGGAGCGTTCCGCTCACAGCCTGATGCCCGCCTTCCTGGCGCTGGCCCGTCACAGCTGGCTGCGTCCCGCTGATATCGCCCTGCGCGAAACGGTAGGCCGCCTGGGCCGCGACGGTGAGCAGCAGATGATGGCGGCAACCGGCGGCATTAACACCCATCGTGGCGCGATCTGGGCGCTGGGATTGCTGGTGAGTGCTGCGGCCATGCACGGCGGTACTGCCCGTGCCGACCAGCTGACCCGCACCGCCGCCACACTGGCCAGCCTGCCCGACCGGGCTGCGCCAAAGCTGTTCAGCAAAGGGTTAAAAGCGACGCACCGCTATCAGGTGCCCGGCGCACGCGAAGAGGCGCAACAGGCGTTTCCTCACGTAATGAAGCTGGCGCTGCCGCAGCTGCTGGCCAGCCGGGCGATGGGTGCCAGTGAGAACGAAGCCCGCCTGGATGCGCTGATGGCGATCATGACCTCGCTCAGCGATACCTGTGTGCTGTCACGTGCGGGTATGACCGGGCTGGACGCCATGCAGCAGGGCGCACGCGCCGTACTGCTGGCGGGAGGCTGCCGCACAGCCGCAGGTCAGCTGGCGCTGTCGCAGCTCGACCGGCGCATGCTGGCGCTCAATGCGTCGCCTGGCGGGGCCGCTGATTTGCTGGCCGCGACGCTGTTCATTGATCGGATCTGCTCGCCTGAACATTCTTATTTTTAGAGGCCATTATGGAACACATCACATTATCTTTACCTGCTAACCGCCTGCTCAATGGCAGAGCGCTGGCCGGGGTCGTTGGTTCCGGTGATATGGAAGTGCTGTACACCGCAACTGAAGGCCAGACACTAAACATCGACATCACCACCTCACTGGATAACAGCGACGCTCGCTGGAAGGCGCTGTTTGACCGCCTGAACTTAATAAACGGCCTGCCCGCCGGAAAGCTGATTATTCACGATTTCGGCGCGACACCCGGCGTAGCGCGTATCCGTATTGAACAGGTTTTTGAAGAGGTGAACCATGCGTAATGATGCCAGTTTTATTGAATTGCGGGCCCGTGAACGCGCCCATGCGCTGCTGGATGCAGGCAGCTATCGCGAACTGCTTGATCCCTTTGAAGGCATGATGTCGCCATGGCTGGCCCCGCAAGGCGTGGTGCCTCAGTCAGACGACGGCATGGTCGTGGCACGCGGCACCCTGAACGGTCAACCTGCCGTGGTGGTTGCCATCGAAGGCACCTTCCAGGGCGGCAGCATGGGCGAAGTCTCCGGAGCGAAAATGGCGGCAGCGCTGGAGCTGGCGGCGGAAGACAATCGCAACGGCATTCCGACTCAGGCGGTGCTCTGCCTGGAAACCGGTGGCGTGCGCTTACAGGAAGCGAATCTTGGCCTGGCGGCGATTGCGGATATTCACGCAGCGATTGTCGATCTGCGTCGCTACACCCCGGTTATCGGCATCGTCAGCGGCACCGTTGGTTGCTTCGGCGGGATGTCTATCGCCGCCGCGCTGTGCAGCTACCTGATTGTCACGCGCGAAGCCCGTCTGGGGCTGAACGGTCCGCAGGTAATTGAGCAGGAAGCAGGTATTGAAGAGTATGACTCACGCGATCGCCCGTTTATCTGGAGCATGACCGGCGGCGAAATCCGCTACGCCAGTGGCCTGGTCGATGCGCTGGTGAATGATGGCATCAACGCGGTAAAAACCGCCATGAATGACTTCATTGCCAAAGGCGTTCCGGTCCGGAACCGCAGCGATAACTATGCCGATTTCCTGTCACGTCTGTCGCAGTTTGACACCCGCCAGCAGGCGAACACCGCGCAGATTAAACAGCTTTTCGCCCGGGAGGAGAAATAATGACTCAGACAAGCAGCCGCGGTGCAACCTGGCTGGAAAAACTCGCACCCAATGCACAGCGTCTTAGCGGCCTGTGTGCCTCTGTTCAGGTGGCTGACGGCCAGCTCAATGGCGAAAACGTCCGCTTTATCGCCGTCGTGCCCGATCCACAAAACCACTATCCGCGCGCCGCGCAGGGTGAAGTTGGTCTGCTGGAAGGCTGGACGCTGGCAAAAGTGGTGAATGAAACGCGGGAAGCAGACACAAACAGTGCTGTGAAACGCCCGATTGTGGCGGTGATTGATGTGCCGAGTCAGGCCTATGGCCGCCGCGAAGAGGCATTCGGTATTCATCAGGCGCTGGCGGGTGCGGCGGGGGCGTATGCCAACGCACGCCTTGAGGGTCATCCGGTCATTGGCCTGATTGTCGGCAAAGCGATGTCCGGTGCGTTCCTGGCCCACGGCTATCAGGCTAACCGACTGATTGCGCTTAACGATCGGGGTGTGCTGGTGCACGCCATGGGCAAAGCATCGGCGGCGCGTATTACGCTGCGTTCGGTGGAAGCGCTGGAAAAACTGGCTGCGACCATTCCACCGATGGCTTACGACGTCAATAACTTCGCCACGCTGGGCCTGCTCTCCGATCTGCTAAACGTGGGCAATCCTGATGCGCCATCTGACGCCGATGTGGCGATGGTTGAAATTGCGCTGCACAAGGCGATCAGCGACGCTCGCCAGGATCCGAGCCTGAAAATCCGCCTCGGTGCCTGCAATCGTCACAGCTCCTCCCATGTTCGCGAACGTATGCGCGCGGCCTGGTAATTAATTAAAAAAATAAACCTGCCGAAACCGGTCTGACGGGGCGCATCGCTCATTGCGCCCCGGAGCAGTGGCCGTGTTCAGAATTATAAACATCGCTGTTTTTAAAGAATTCTTCTTAAATACAGGTGATTTATGATTTATATAATTGTTCATGCCCTTGCTCCGATCTTTGTCATTATGCTGCTGGGTTTCTGGGCCGGTAAGGCCGGAATGGTCAACAACAAAGATGTCTCTCTGCTCAATATCTTCGTGATGGATTTTGCACTGCCCGCCGCGCTGTTCAGCGCCACGGTTCAGACACCGTGGCCAGGTATTGTGGCGCAGTGGCCGCTGATTGTGGTGATCACCGGTGCAATGTGGATTACCTATGGCACCGTCTATTTCGTTGCGACCAAAATGTTCAAAAAGTCACCGCAGGATGCGGCCGTTCTGACGCTGACCGTGGCGCTGCCTAACTACGCCGCACTGGGACTGCCCATTCTGGCCAGCGTGCTGGGTGAAAATGCGGCCACCTCCCTTTCCGTGGCGGTGTCGATTGCCTGTGGTTCAGTGCTGCTCACCCCGCTGTGCCTGCTGATCCTGGAACGTGAAAAAGCGTTTGCCGCAGGTACCGAACACGGTTCAACGCTGAAAATGCTGCCGATCCTGATGTGGCGTTCGGTAAAAAAACCTATCGTGATGGGACCGTTGATTGGAGTGGTGCTGTCAGCGCTGGGTATTAAAATGCCGGATCTGGTGCTGGCCGCGATCAAACCGCTGGGCCTGGCGGCCACCGCGGCTGCGCTGTTCCTGACGGGTGTCATCCTCTCTGCGCGTCAGCTGAAACTCAACGCCGTCGTCGGCGTCGGTACTGTGGCTAAGCTGCTGATTCAGCCCTTTATCGCCTGGGGTCTGGTACTGGCGCTGGGACTTAACGGTTCAGTCGCCATCACCGCTATCCTGATGATTGCGCTGTCGGCCGGTTTCTTCGGCGTGGTGTTCGGCAACCGCTTTGGCGTGCAGTCACCCGATGCTGAAGCCGTGCTGCTGTTAAGCTCAATTCTGTGTATTTTATCGTTACCGCTGTTCATCACGCTGACATCAGGAATGTAATATGAGTGCGCCGCGCCCCCACGATCTGCTCTGGCTGTGTCACAGTGACGCGTTAGCCGCAGTTAAAGAGAGCTGGGTCAGCCAGTTCTGGCATCCCGATCTGCCAGTGGTGGTACGGCGCGACCACCGTGAATCCGGTCTGATTCCGGTGGGTGTGCGCGGTGAGCGACGTGAGCAGCGTGCTGCCGGCTGGATTAGTCCAGCCGATATTGTCCGGATGGTGACGCCAGAGAGGCTGGCAGAACGGACATGGCTGCTGGATTCACCCTTTACCGCTTATACGCCGGTTCGCGCGGCGATTTCGCTCAGCGAGACTTTCTGGCCCTGGCTCTGGGGCATTACCGGCAGCACCGGTTATGCGCTGGCGACGCAGCGGCCCACGCTGCACGCTGCCAGCGATCTTGATTTAGTGATCCGCGCTCCGCAGCCGCTGCCACCCGATGCGCTGCAACAGTGGCTGACGCAGACCGACTCGCTGGACTGCCGGGTGGATACTCAGGTGGAAACGCCGTATGGCGCATTTGCGCTGAACGAGTGGCTGCGTGAGGGTCGCGTGCTGTTAAAAACCGATACCGGACCGATACTGACCGCTTCACCCTGGAGCAGGGAGAATCCATGAAAATACTCTTTACCTTTCCCGGCCAGGGCACCCAGCGTGCCGGGATGCTGCAGCATCTGCCCGACGGCGACGCGGTGTTAAACAGTGTGCGAGCGATACTGGGCGACGAGACTGACCGGCTCGACAGCACTGATGCGCTGCGCCACACCCGCACCGTCCAGCTCAGCCTGCTGATTGCGGGAGTCGCCTGGGCACGCGAGCTGATCCGCCGTGGGGTGAAACCGGACATTGTCAGTGGCCTGTCGATTGGTGCATTTCCCGCTGCGGTGATCGCCGGTGCGCTCGATTTCAGCGACGCCCTGCGGCTGGTTGCGTTGCGCGGTGATCTGATGGAACAGGCGTATCCGCAGGGATATGGCCTGACCGCCATCACCGGCCTGACACTGAATCGTCTGGAGAAGCTGCTGGCTGGCAGCAATACCTACATCGCCAACCTGAATGCGGAAACGCAGATTGTGATTGCCGGTCGTGACGAGGATATGGCTGTCGTGGCGCAGAAAGCGCTGGATGCCGGTGCCAGCAAAGCCGTTAAACTCGCGGTGAGCGTGCCGTCGCACTGCGCGCTGCTGGACAAGCCCGCCGCCGAACTGGCGCGCGCGTTTGAGTCCGTCAGCCTGTCGCGGCCCGATTGCGCTTATCTCAGCGGCTCAACCGGACGGGTGATTTGGGAACCGGAGAAGATTGCTGACGATCTCGCCTTTAATATGGCGCGCACGGTGCAGTGGAATGATGCGATGGTTTCCGCTAATCAGCGCGATGCCCGACTGGCGATTGAGATGCCGCCAGGCAATGTGCTGACCGGCCTGACGCTGCAGGCGGGCTGGCAGGGCGAAGCGATCTGCATGGAGCGCAATAGCGTCGAGGTGGCGCTGCATCTGGCTAAACGGCTGAGTCAGTAAGGCTGCGGGCATACATCCGCCCTTCTGCCGCCAGGGCCAGCAGGTCATTATCGCGTTCGCGACGATGTGAGTAGACAATCGAGATCTGCTGACGCATCTGATAAGGCCCAGCGAGCGGCAGCAACTGAATGTTGTTTTCATACACCTTCTTCATCCGTCCCGGGATCAGTGCCAGGCCAATGCCCGCCTGCACCAGGCTTATCATTGAGAAGATATCATTTACCTGAGTGACCATGCGCGGTTCAAATCCGGCTATCTGAAACGCCTCCTGCGAACCGGTATAGGTGGCAAATCCCTCAGCCAGTGAGACAAAATCACGGTCGGCAAAATCACGCAGATCCACCGGGCCGGTTCCCTCCCGCGTCTCCCCGGCTGGCGCAGCCAGAAAAATACGGTCTTCAAACAGCGGAATCACATCAAAATGCGCATCGCTGAGTTCGCCATCGTCGGTGGCGATCAGAATGGCATCCAGCACGTCATCTTCCAGCATGTTCAGCAGCATCTGATTGGAGCCCATGGTCAGATCAAGCTCCAGCGTGGGCCGACGCAGTTTCATGCCCATGATCAGCCGGGGAATGGTTTCAAGCGTCAGCGAGTAGAGCGTGCCAAGCCGCAGACGACCTACGCCGATGCCCGCCACCTTACGCGCCTCTTCAATCCCTTTGCCCATCAGGGTCGTCACGTCACGACAGTAGTCCAGCAACGTCCAGGCGGCAGGCAACGGCACCAGGTTACGGCCTTTGTGGATAAACAGCGGGCAGTCGATGCCCTCTTCCAGCGTGTGCAGCGCGCGATGCACGCTGACGCTGCTCAGCGCCAGCGCTTCCGCCGTGCGGGCGATATTCCCTTTGCTCATAAACATCATAAAGACACTGAGCTTGCGGAAGGTAATTTCCTGATTGATGTTGTCACTCATGGGCCGCGGTTGCCTGTCGGGTCGTTTTGCTTTCCCGCATAGTAGCGATTCTCAGCCAGGGTGTAATGATCTGGCTCGCTCTGCGGGCAAATACAGGCACAGAAATCATAAGACGCTGAACCCTGTGGAAAAGCGTGCGGGATGGCGGGAGGGTCGGAAGAGAAGATGGCAATGTGGCGGCCGGTTACCCGGCCGCAAAGAACGTCAGAAAGGCGTACTGCCCGGATCCTACAGCCTTATTGGTGAGATGTTCCAGATCTCATCGGCGTACTCCTGAATGGTACGGTCCGACGAGAAGTAGCCCATGCCGGCGATATTTTTCGCCGCGCGGCGCTGCCACTCATCCGGTTTACGATAGAGCGCATCCACCTTATCCTGGGTATCTACATAGCTGCGATAATCCGCCAGTAACTGGTAGTGATCGCCGAAGTTAACCAGAGAATCGAACAGATTGCGGTAGCGGCCCGGATCCTGCGGGCTGAATACGCCAGAGGCAATCTGAGTCAGCACCTGATGCAGCTCTTCATCCTTTTCGTAATAGTCACGCGGGTTATAGCCGCCCTTACGCAGCGCTTCGACCTGCGGCGTGGTATTACCAAAGATGAAGATGTTCTCTTTCCCGACGTGATCCAGCATCTCAACGTTGGCGCCATCCAGCGTACCGATCGTCAGCGCACCGTTCAGCGCAAACTTCATGTTACTGGTACCGGACGCTTCCGTCCCTGCGGTCGAGATCTGCTCAGAGAGATCGGCCGCCGGAATAATGATCTGTGCCAGACTCACGCTGTAGTTCGGGATGAAGACTACCTTCAGTTTGTTCTTCACCTGCGGATCGTTGTTGATCACATTCGCGACATCGTTGATCAGATGAATGATGTGCTTGGCGACGTAATAAGCCGACGCTGCTTTACCGGCAAAGATATTCACGCGCGGCACCCAATCTGCCTGCGGATCGGCTTTGATGCGGTTGTAGCGGGTGATCACATGCAGCACGTTAAGCAGCTGACGTTTGTACTCGTGAATACGCTTGATCTGTACATCAAACAGCGCGTTCGGGTCGAGCACCACATCCAGATTCTTCGCCACCCAGTCGGCCAGCCGGCGCTTGTTCTGATGCTTGGCAACCGCGACTTTTTCAATAAACGCCGGATAGTCGATCTGGGCTTTCAGCTCATCCAGCTGGCTGAGATCGGTACGCCAGTTGCGACCAATCTCTTCATCCAGTACCTCTGACAGCGCCGGGTTCGCCAGCGCCAGCCAGCGACGTGGGGTGACGCCGTTGGTTTTGTTGCAGAAGCGGCCCGGGAACAGACGGGAGAAGTCGGCAAACAGCGACTGGACCATCAGGTTAGAGTGCAGCTCTGAGACGCCATTCACTTTGTGGCTGACCACCACGGCCAGCCAGCCCATGCGTACCCGGCGTCCATCGTTCTCGTCGATGATCGAAATGCGCGACAGCAGATCCAGGTCATCAGGGTAATGATCCTGAATCGTCTTGAGGAAGAAGTCGTTAATCTCGAAAATGATGCTGAGGTGGCGCGGCAGGATCTTACCGATCATATCGACCGGCCAGGTCTCGAGCGCTTCGGTCATCAGCGTATGGTTGGTATACGAGAAGACCTGACAGCAGACGTCGAAGGCGCTGTCCCAGCTGAATTTATGTTCGTCAATCAGCAGGCGCATCAGTTCGGGGATCGCCAGCACCGGATGGGTATCATTCAGGTGAATGGCGATTTTGTCCGCCAGGTTGTCCCAGGTCTGGTGCATCCGCCAGTGACGATTCAGGATGTCCTGCACGGTGGCGGAAACCAGGAAATATTCCTGACGCAGACGCAGCTCACGGCCTGAATAGGTGGAGTCATCCGGGTAGAGTACGCGCGACACGTTTTCAGAGTGGTTTTTATCTTCCACGGCCGCGAAGTAGTCGCCCTGGTTGAACTTGCCGAGGTTGATTTCGTTGCTGGCCTGCGCACCCCACAGTCTCAGGGTATTGGTGGCATCGGTGTCGAAGCCAGGAATGATCTGGTCATAGGCCATCGCCAGGATCTCTTCGGTCTCAAGCCAGCGCACCTTCGTGCCTTCATGCTGGACGCGACCGCCAAATCGTACTTTGTAACGGGTATTGAAACGCTGGAATTCCCACGGATTACCATATTCGAGCCAGTAATCCGGCGACTCTTTCTGCTCACCTTCCACGATGTTCTGTTTGAACATGCCGTAATCATAGCGGATGCCATAACCGCGGCCCGGCATGCCCAGCGTTGCCAGTGAATCGAGGAAACAGGCCGCCAGGCGACCCAGACCACCGTTGCCCAGCCCCGGATCGTTCTCCTCCTCCATCAGCTCGGCCAGATCCAGACCCATCTCATCCAGTGCCTGGTTGAGATCGTCATAGATCCCCATCGCCAGCAGCGCATTCCCTAACGTGCGGCCCATCAGGAACTCCATCGACAGGTAATAGACCTGGCGGACATCCTGAGAGAGCTGGGCACGGCTGGAACGCAGCCAGCGCTCCACCATCCGGTCGCGCACTGCCAGCAGCGAGGCGTTGAGCCACTCGTGCTTGTTGGCGATCGAGGGATCTTTGCCGATAGTGAACATCAGTTTGTAGGCAATCGAATGCTTTAAGGCATCAACCGTCAACGTTGGTGAGGCGTAAGTGAAAGGTGCATTCATATCCAGTTTTCCCAATCCGTTACATCAAACGTTGGTAGAGATCACGGTAGGCTTGTGCGGCCACCTGCCAGCTAAAGTCCATGCCCATCGCCTGACGCTGAACGTAACGCCACAGTGAAGGACGGGACCACAATACAAACGCGCGCCGGATGGCCCGCAACAGCGACCAGGCGTTGGCATCTTCAAAGCTGAAGCCACTGGCGATACCGTCGGCCAGGTTCTCCAGAGAGCTGTCATTGACGGTATCTGCCAGCCCGCCGGTGCGGCGCACTAACGGCAACGTACCATACTTCAGGCCATAAAGTTGAGTCAGGCCGCAGGGCTCAAAGCGACTCGGCACCACGATGACATCCGCGCCACCGACAATACGGTGGGAGAACGCTTCGTGATAGCCAATCTGCACACCCACGCTGCCCGGATGCTCCGCCGCTGCCGCCAGGAATCCCTGTTGCAGCTCGGCATCACCCTGTCCCAGCAGCACCAGCTGTCCGCCCTGCGCCAGCAGGCCAGGCAGCGCTTCCAGCACCAGGTCCAGGCCCTTCTGTTTGGTCAGACGGCTGATCACGCAGAATACCGGCGCTTTATCATCCACCTTCAGGCCCATTGCCACCTGCAGCTGCCGTTTGTTTTCCGCTTTCGCTTCCAGCGTGTCGCGGTTATAACGCGCACTCAGCAGCAGGTCGTGCGCCGGGTCCCAGATAGAGGGATCGACGCCATTGAGGATCCCGCTAAGACGGCCTTCCAGCATCCGCTGCGCCAGCAGGCTTTCCATGCCATAAGCATATTCGGCAGAGGTAATTTCATGAGCGTAAGTCGGGCTCACCGCCGTAATGTGGTCAGCGTAAAAGAGTCCCGCTTTCAGGAAGGAGATCTGACCGAAGAACTCCAGCCCATGCATGTTAAAGAACGACCACGGCAGGCCAATCTCATCCATGTGATGCGCCATGAACAGCCCCTGGTACGCCAGGTTATGTACGGTGAAGACGGATTTAGCCGGACGACCACGCGCTTCCAGATAGGCGCAGGTCAGGCCAGCATGCCAGTCATGCGCATGCACAATCTCGGGACGCCACATAGAGTCCATGCCGCACGCCAGTTCACAGCCGACCCAGCCCAGCAGCGCAAAGCGCAGATAGTTGTCAACATACGCAAACTGCGACTCGTCATGGTAGGGACTGCCGGGACGATCGTAGAGGCCAGGCGCATCAATTAAGTAGATGCCCACACCATTAAATTCACCAAATAGCAGACGTATATGACCGGCAAATGTCTCTCGCTCCGTCACTACCTGGAGATCGGGTATGCCTTTGCGCAATGCGGGAAAAGCGGGCAACAGTACCCGTGTATCCGTGCCGCCCGCAATCTGCGCCTGAGGTAATGCCCCGACTACATCAGCCAGTCCGCCCGTTTTCAGCAGCGGGAAAAGTTCTGAACAGACATGTAAAACCTGCATCCTCGACCTCATTAAGTTATCCGGCACGCTCCGCGTGCCGATTGCGTAAGTTCCGCTTATCGCTTACAGCCCCGCTTTGGCCAGCCTTGCCAGCATGGCGCGAGTGACCAGTACGATCCCTTCATCCGAACGGTGAAACCGGCGACTGTCTTCATCGGGGTTTTCGCCAATAACCATGCCTTCCGGCAGTTCGCAGGCGCGATCAATCACACAGCGACGCAGGCGACACGATCGACCCACTACCACATCAGGCAGCAGTACGGTTGAATCAATATTGCAAAACGAGTTAACGCGAACGCGTGGGAACAGCACTGAATTGACCACCACCGAACCGGAGATAATGCAGCCGCCCGACACCAGCGAGTTCATGGTCATCCCGTGACTGCCGGAACGATCCTGAACAAATTTGGCTGGCGGCAGCGGCTCCATGTGAGTACGAATCGGCCAGGTAACGTCATACATATCAAGCTCAGGCATCACCGAGGCCAGGTCGAGATTGGCGCGCCAGTATGCTTCCAGCGTTCCGACGTCGCGCCAGTAAGGCGGCGCATTGTCATCGTTCTGGACGCAGGAGAGCGCAAAGGAGTGCGCATAGCCTTCGCCGCTTGCCACGATTTTCGGCAGGATATCTTTGCCGAAATCATGGTTAGAGCCTGGCGTCTGCAGATCCTCCTCCAGCAGCTCATAGAGATAGTCCGCGTTAAACACGTAAATCCCCATGCTGGCGAGCGACTGCGTGTCATCACCTGGCATGGTGGGCGGTTTCGCGGGTTTCTCCACGAAGTCGACCACCCTGTTATCTTCGTCCACCGCCATCACGCCAAAGGCCGTGGCCTCATGCACCGGCACCGGTAAACAGGCGATGGTACATTTCGCCTCGTTCACCACGTGATCCAGCAGCATGCGTGAATAATCCATCTTATAAATGTGGTCCCCGGCAAGGATCACGATGTACTGCGCCTGATAGCGGCGAATCACATCAAGGTTTTGCGTCACGGCATCGGCCGTTCCGCGATACCACTGTTCGGTCGAAAAGCGCTGCTGCGCTGGCAGCAAATCGACAAACTCATTCATCTCTTCATTGAAGATCGACCAGCCACGCTGGATATGCTGAGTCAGGGTATGAGACTGATACTGGGTAATCACGCCAATCCGTCGGATACCGGAGTTGACGCAGTTGGAGAGGGCAAAGTCGATAATGCGGAACTTGCCGCCGAAATGCACCGCCGGTTTAGCACGTTTGGCCGTTAAATCGACCAGACGCGTGCCGCGTCCGCCGGCAAGGATCAGAGCAACCGTCTGTGTAGGGAGCTGGCGGGCCAGCATCAGGTGTTCTGTTCTGTCTAACTTAACCATGTCTGACTCCTTATGATTGCTTTTGGAACGCGCACACACCGTGTGCGGGACCATGCCAGACAGTTAGCAGGATGGGGTTGTCGTCCCCGGCGAAAGGAGGAAGGGCACGCCATTCTCCGTCTGGTAACACGATGTCATTCACCGTATCCGTGGCGTTTATTGTTATTAACCAGCGGCCGGACAGCAGGATCTGCAATCTGTGCATCCCCTGTGCCCATTCATCGTGTTGCAGTGGCTGGCCACCGGCATTGAGCCACTGCACATTGCCGTCACCGTCCTGCCACCAGCGATCTACGGTCAGCGCAGGAATGCGCTGGCGCAGAGCAATCAGTGCTGCGGTGAATCCGACTAATCCCTTCTCATCCGCCTGCCAGTCAAGCCAGCTCAGGGCGTTATCCTGACAGTAGGCGTTGTTGTTGCCGCGCTGCGTATGGCCGCGCTCATCGCCAGCCAGCAGCATTGGCGTGCCCTGTGACAGCAGCAGCGTCGTCAGCAGTGCCCGCACGCTGCGACGGCGACGTTCGATCACGTCAAAGCTGACGTTCAGCCCCTCTTTGCCGTGGTTGTGGCTGTAGTTATCACCGTGGCCATCGCGGTTATCTTCCCCGTTGGCTTCGTTGTGTTTACGTTCGAAGCTCACCACATCCCACAGCGTAAAGCCGTCATGGGCGGTGATCAGGTTAACCGTGGCGTGTGGTGGCCGGTCATCATGCTGGTAGAGATCGCTGGAGGCGGCAAAGCGCCGGACGAACTCACCATTGCTCAAGCCACCATGTAGCCAGTAACGACGCGCAGTGTCGCGAAACTTATCGTTCCATTCGGCAAACGGTGGCGGAAAACGGCCAACCTGATAGCCGTCAGGGCCGATATCCCAGGGTTCTGCAATCAGCTTGACCTGAGAGAGCAGCGGACAGGCGCGTATCGCCTCAAAAAAGGGTGCATCACGCTGGTAATCAGGTGTGCGGCCAAGAACCGGTGCAAGGTCAAAGCGGAAGCCGTCGACATGGCAGACGCGCACCCAGTAACGCAGCGCCTCCAGCGCCCACAGCATCACCTGCGGATGGTGGATATTCAGCGTGTTGCCGCAGCCGGTCCAGTTCTGATAACCGCCCTGCTCATCGAGCCAGTAGTAGCTGGCATTATCGATACCGCGCATCGAGATCGTCGGGCCAATCTCGTCCAGCTCAGCGGTGTGGTTGAACACCACATCCAGCAGCACTTCGATACCCGCGGCATGCAGGCTTTTAACCGCCTGCTGAAACTCCTGCAACGGCGTCACGCCCGGCTGACCGGAAGCGTAACGGGGATCCACCGCCCAGAGCGCAAAAGGGTTATAGCCCCAGTAGTTGCTGAGGCCGAGCTGCAGCAGTCGCGGCTCGCTGGCGAAGTGGGCCACCGGCAGCAGCTCAAGGGTGGTAATTCCCAGCTTGCGCAGGTAATCCACCATAACAGGATGACCCAGCGCCGCGTAAGTCCCGCGCAGCGTTTCCGGAATTTCCGGATGCTGCTGTGTCAGGCCGCGCACATGGGCTTCATAAATTACCGTGTTGCCCCAGGCCATACGTGGCGCGACATCGCCCTGCCAGTCAAAATCTTCGGCTACCACCACACATTTAGGCGCAATCGCGGCGTTGTCATGCGGATCGGGCTGCGCGTCGCCGCCCTGAAACAGCGGGTCATCCGGAACATCGCCTTCCACCGCGCGGGCGCAGGGATCAACCAGCAGCTTTGCCGGGTTAAAGCGATGTCCCCGCTGCGGCGACCAGGGGCCGTAGACCCGGTAGCCGTAGCGCTGTCCCGGTTTTAACGCCGGAACATAACCGTGCCAGATATCCCCACTGCGGCCAGGCAGGTTAAGACGCTGTTCTGCGCCCTGTTCATCAAACAGGCAGAGCTCTACGCGCTCCGCATGCTGTGAGAACAGAGTGAAGTTAACGCCTTTGCCATCGTAACGGGCACCCAGCGGTTCGGGATCGCCGGCAGTAATGGTCATTCAGCCTCCCGCACCAGCCAGACTGTTGCCAGCGGCGGCAGATTGAGACTCAGTGACTGCGGTCGTCCGTGGCTCTCCTGCTCATCGGTATGCACCCGATGAATGCGCACGTCGCTACCGTGATACTCATGCTGATCGGTGTTGAGCACTTCACGCCAGTAGCCCGGCTGATTAACGCCAAAGCGATAACCCGAACGCGGTACCGGGGTGAAATTGCTGATGACGATCACTTCGTTGCCTTCACGGTCGCGGCGGACAAAGGCGAAGACGGAGTGTTCCGCATCGTTCACCACCAGCCACTCAAAGCCTGCCGGTTCAAAGTCCAGCTGATGCAGCGGCGTGTAATGCTGATAGGTATGGTTGAGGTCGCGCACCAGACGCTGAACACCGTGATGCCAGTTGTCATCCCCTTCCAGCAGATGCCAGTCCAGGCTGACGTCATGATTCCACTCGCGGCCCTGAGCAAATTCGTTGCCCATGAACAGCAGTTTCTTGCCCGGGAAGCCCCACATCCAGCCGTAGTAGGCACGCAGATTGGCGAATTTCTGCCAGGCGTCGCCCGGCATACGATCGAGAATCGAGCGCTTACCGTGCACCACTTCGTCATGCGACAGCGGCAACACAAAGTTTTCGGTGTAGTTGTACATCATGCCGAAGCTCATCAGGTTGTGATGGTGCTTGCGGTAGATGGGATCGACCTGCATGTAGTCGAGCGTGTCGTGCATCCAGCCCAGATTCCATTTGAACCAGAAGCCCAGTCCGCCGCCTTCGGTCGGACGCGTCACGCCAGGATAGTCGGTAGACTCTTCAGCCATAGTTACCGACCCGGACGCCACCGTGCCGAGCGTGCGGTTGGTGTAACGCAGGAATTCGATCGCTTCGAGGTTCTCACGGCCACCGTACTGATTTGGCACCCACTCCCCTTCGTTGCGGCTGTAATCGCGGTAGATCATTGACGCCACCGCATCCACACGCAGGCCATCGATGCCAAAGCGTTCGGTCCAGTAGAGCGCATTGCCCGACAGGTAGTTGCTTACTTCGCGGCGACCAAAGTTGTAAATCAGGGTGTTCCAGTCCTGATGGAAGCCTTCACGCGGGTCGCTGTGCTCATAGAGCTGCGTTCCATCGAAGCGCGCCAGACCGAAATCATCGCTGGGGAAATGACCCGGCACCCAGTCGAGCAGCACGTTGAGGCCCGCTTCATGGGCGGCGTCAATAAAGGCGCGGAATTCATCACGGGTTCCAAAACGGCGTGTCGGCGCATACATGCCCAGTGGCTGATAGCCCCAGCTGCCATCGAACGGATGCTCGTTGATTGGCAGCAGTTCGATATGGGTAAAGCCCATCTCTTTAACGTAAGGCACCAGCTGTTCAGCCAGCTCTTTGTAGCTCAGCCAGAAGTTGTTGTCGGTGTGCCGACGCCAGGAGCCCAGATGCACTTCATAGATGGAGATGGGCGCGTCAAAACCGTTGGCGGCTTTACGCTCCTCTTTCATCTCAACCGGCTCTGGCAGGCCACAGATCATCGACGCAGTTTGCGGGCGCATCTGCGCTTCAAAGGCATAGGGATCCGCTTTGATGCGCAGTTCACCATTGGCATCGATAATTTCATATTTGTAGAGCTGACCGTTGACCGCGCCCGGTACAAACAGCTCCCAGATGCCCAGTTCCTGACGCAGACGCATCGGATGACGGCGGCCATCCCAGAAGTTGAAGTCACCAACCACTGAGACGCGACGGGCGTTGGGTGCCCAGACGCAGAAGCGGGTCCCGAAGACGCCATCGATGACATCGCCATGCGCGCCCAGCGTCTCGTAAGGACGCAGGTGTGTTCCTTCCGCCAGCAGCCATAAATCCATCTCCTGCAGCAGCGGGCCAAAGCGGTAGGCATCATCGACCAGATTTTGCTGGCCGTGCCAGTTCACCGCCAGCTGATAGCGGAAATGATTTTTACGGCGTGGAATGACGCCACTGAAGAAGCCGCGTGCATCCTCGCACACCAGCTGAGCCAGTTTACGTCCGGTGGAGGTTTCAATGACCCACACTTCGAGCGCTTCGGGGAGCAATGCCCTGACTTCCAGGCCTTGCTGAGTTCGGTGCATCCCTAGTAACGAAAAAGGGTCGGCATAATTACCCGCAAACAGGGCATTGATCGCATCGCGATCGGGAAGCTCTGACATGACTTTCTTCCTGTGATAATTGGCAGCCGAAATGAACGCAACATAGCCTGTCGCGCTTCACCTGCGCTGCTCTTCATTGAGCCATACGTACAACGGCAAAGAAGTCAGGCCATTCCGTGGGAAAATTTTTTTGCCGTGTACCACAACCATTTAGTCCGGAAAGCACAAGAGTTACCTGTGGCACATCATGATTAAATCATAGCTTGGTCGCGGCAGTTGCCATGGACTTAAGCAAAATATTCTTTAGCGATCGGCAAAAAAGGGAAGCTGATCACTGAGTAAGCGAAACGGCAGGCTATTTCCCATACGAAACAGACAAAAAAGGCCGGATAAATCCGCGGATTAGTGTCATTTATGCTGCCCGGCGTGTCCGGATGGAAGACGCTGCATTTTTCACCGGGCTGGAACAGTGTCTCTGTCGCCGGACAATGTCAGACACCCGGCGTGATGAGCGCAGACGGCGATGGAGAAAAGCTACCTGATAACGTGTTGTAAAGCGATGGTTAACGACATGTTTCTAATCGAATGAGAGATAAGAGCCTGTAATGGCTGAGATACAGGGCACCTGTACTTCATCCTGCTCAGCATCTTCGTGCCGCCTGCTCTGTGTCACAGGCAGAGTAACGTTGTCGTTATTGCGCTGTGCCCTGACAGCCCAGGCGATCCGATCGGGGTCTACCCGAAAACAGGTTAATCACGTCTCAGAGAGAGCAGCCAGCCATAAATGACCAGACAGGTCATAAAGTGCAAAGCGTTTTTTTGCTAAAACGCCATAACATTATCCCCGGCCGGAAAACAAAAAAGCCCATAACCATGAGTCATGATTACGGGCTTTCACATAGCGACCAGATCCTTTAGCCGATCATTTTGTCTGATCCGATCGGCATGACTCAGGCGATGTTTGCTGGTTAGTTGGTCAGCAACCGCAGCATGCGGCGCAGCGGTTCGGCTGCGCCCCATAACAGCTGGTCACCTACCGTGAAGGCGGAAAGATATTCCGGCCCCATGTTCAGTTTACGCAGACGACCAACCGGCGTGGTCAGCGTGCCGGTGACGGCGGCAGGCGTCAGTTCACGCATCGTCAGCTCGCGATCATTCGGCACCACTTTGACCCACTCATTATGGGAGGCCAGCAGCTGTTCAATTTCAGCCAGTGGCAGGTCGCGTTTCAGCTTCAGCGTAAAGGCCTGACTGTGACAGCGCAGCGCACCGACGCGCACACACAATCCATCAACCGGGATGACCTTAGAGGTGGCGAGGATCTTGTTGGTCTCCGCCTGGCCTTTCCACTCTTCGCGGCTCTGACCATTTTCCAGCTGCTTGTCGATCCACGGAATCAGGCTGCCCGCCAGCGGTACGCCGAAGTTATCGGTCGGTAAGGTGCCGGAACGGGTAAAGTCGGTCACGCTACGCTCGATGTCGAGGATGGCGGAAGCCGGGTTCTGCAGCGCAGGCGCAACGTGATCGTGCAGCATGCCCATCTGGGTTAGCAGTTCGCGCATGTGCCGCGCGCCGCCGCCAGAGGCGGCCTGATAGGTGGCAACCGACGCCCACTCCACCAGATCCTGCGCAAACAGGCCGCCCAGCGACATCAGCATCAGGCTGACGGTACAGTTTCCGCCGACAAAGGTTTTGATGCCACGGTCGATGCCCTGGCGAATCACAGCATGGTTAACCGGATCGAGGATGATGATGGCATCATCCTTCATGCGCAGCGTGGAGGCCGCATCAATCCAGTATCCCTGCCAGCCGCTGGCGCGCAGCTTTGGATAGACGTCACTGGTGTAGTCGCCGCCCTGGCAGGTGATAATGATATCCAGCGCGCGCAGCGCTTCAATATCAAATGCATCCTGCAGTGTGCCCTGCTGTTTGCCCGCAAACGCGGGGGCCGCCTGACCATGCTGCGACGTCGAGAAGAAGACCGGATTGATTGCATCAAAATCACGCTCTTCACTCATGCGGGACATCAGCACTGAGCCAACCATACCGCGCCAACCAACAAAACCTACATTCTTCATGTCGTGTCCGTCTAAGGCAGTTACACCTGCTTTTCATTTCAGAGGAGAGAGCCGCGTGCTATTTTCACGCCGCTCTGCGTAATAATAAGGTTTACCTATGTCCCCTCACTCTACAAAATGCAGGCCGGGTAGCAAGTGAATTAATTCGATTACGCTAATTTTTTCAGCAGCGTAACTAATAACTCCGCTTTTTCGCGAACAATATGGCGTAAAACCGATGACTGAAATGATTTCGGCAACAATATTATTGTTGTTAATTATGGATCCACTGGGCAATCTGCCGATTTTTATGTCGGTTTTAAAGCATCTGGAGCCGAAACGGCGGCGGGTGGTGCTAATCCGCGAAATGCTGATCGCGCTGATCATCATGCTGCTGTTCCTGTTTACCGGTGAACGCATCCTGGCGTTTTTGAATCTGCGCACCGAAACGGTGTCGATCTCCGGCGGGATCATCCTGTTTCTGATTGCCATCAAGATGATTTTTCCGTCGGCCGAAAGCAGCAGTTCTGGCTTACCGGCGGGCGAAGAGCCTTTCCTGGTGCCGCTGGCGATTCCGCTGGTCGCCGGGCCATCGCTACTGGCCACCTTGATGCTGCTGTCGCATCAATATCCGCATCAGATGTCGCATCTGGTGGGTGCGCTGCTGATCGCCTGGGGCGTAACGGTCGCTATTCTGCTGATGTCAGGTCTGTTCCTGCGTCTGCTGGGCGATAAGGGTGTGAATGCGCTGGAACGTCTGATGGGATTGATACTGATTATGCTGGCAACCCAGATGTTTCTGGACGGTATCCGGGCCTATCTGAAGTTATAGGCGCACCTTTGTCCATTTGAACTGACAGGCAGGCAGCCGCATTAATTCAGCTTTTTTATCACAAAGTTACGACATTGAAATGAACAATAATATTAATATAATGTTGTAAAAAAAGAGATTTCTATGGCGGGTAGTATCGAAAATTATGCCGGGACAGGCGTCTTTATTATCGTTGAGCGGCTTTACAGCAGGGATGCGCCGAACTGGCACGGTGTTGGCGCATCCATGATGCAGATTCACAAAATGGTTTACCAACTTTATCATAAACAAGATGTTTATCTGGAAGGCGAAAAGATCGAACCCGACAGCGCGACGGTCTGGCAGCGTTTAAAAATCCTGTTTGGCGCGGATTTGGTTCAGAAAAATGCAGCCGATAACAGTACCTGCTTTTCCCTCGATTATGCGGGTTCCCGCTTTGTCACTACGCCTTTCTCAGGCGTCGACTCAAAAAAAACCCCGGATTTTTTGACCAGAGAATATACCCTGTTTGGCCGAAACGTGCTGGCCTTTGGCAGCAATCCCTTCCCGCACGTCGGCCTTTATGGCCGTTCAGATGCACGCTTTGTGATGGCGGAGGGCGGTAAAGGTGACCCGACCGCCGCCGCGAAATACGATGCAAAAAGTAAACAGCTGGTGATGGTTGACCCCGGAAAAGAGCTGCCGCAGCTGATGCAGCGGCTGAAAACCCGGAGGGAAATGCAATGAGGTTGTTATTCCCCTTTCTCTTCGGCGCGCTCTATCTGATAACAGGTTACTTCTCCCTTCAGGAAGTCCTGGAGTATGCCAGCAGCGGCCATTCAGGGGTGATCACAGATATGCGCAGTTATCTGGTTGCCCCGCTACTCTGCGCGTTACTCTGGCTGCTGGTTTATCTGGTAGCCTGGTGGGGTTTCAGAAAAATTTCCGCCCTGTCTGTGGCTAAAGAAACCGTTTTTCAGGCGCTATTCTTTCTGGCAAATATACTCTGTTTAGCTGGCCTGACCGTATTATCCGTCTCTGGCCAGAAAGCGGCGTTGAATGACGTGCAACTGATGCAAGTTGACGTCACTGATTTTGCCTGGGTTTACCTGCTTGCTGCCGCCATCACGCTGGTTGTTTTTGCTCTGATAAGAAGAAAATGGGCATGAACAGACTGCTGCAGATTATCAAAAGCTGTCTGCTGCGCACGTTTAACTATGAAGGGCGTGAAGGAAGGACGAGCTATTTTATTTTCCTGCTGTTTCAGCTGGTCTGGTTCTGCAGTTATCTGCAATGGTTTACCGGGCCAGAGCATGAAATAGGCTTAATCGCGCTGCTGCTGTTTGTTTTGCCTCTATTTTCCTGCGGGGTGAGAAGAATAGATGACGCCGGCTATTCACGCGGCGTCATTGCCCTTTTGGTAGTGGCGCCTTATCTGCTGTTCCCTTTTTTACTCTTTCCCGGCTCGCGGGAAAAAAACCGACGGGCAGATAGCCCGTCGGGTTGGTCATGAGAGCAGTTCGAAAGCAATCATTCCAACAACCGCGCCCACGGTGCCGAGAATGGTCTCCATCAGTGTCCAGGTCTTCAGCGTTTCCGCTTCGCTGGCTCCGGTGAAGCGGCCAAACAGCCAGAACCCGGCATCGTTCACATGGCTGATAATAATCGAGCCACCGCCGATGCAGATCGACAGCGCTGCCAGTTGCGCACCGCTGTAATGCAGCGGTTCAATCACCGGCATGATTAGCCCGACGGTGGTCAGACAGGCGACTGTCGCCGACCCCTGAATCACCCGCACCGCGCCCGACAGAATAAAGCAGGCCAGCGCAATCGGCAGACCTGCACCGGTCAGCGCATTGCCCAGCACCGGCCCTACGCCGGAATCCACCAGCACCTGCTTGAACACGCCGCCTGCGCCAATCACCAGCAGGATAATCCCGGCCGGTTGCAGCGCGCTGCCGCACACCTGCATCACTCGCTCTTTATCCATACCCTGACGGTAAGCCAGGCCATAAATCGCGACCAGCAGCGCCAGCAGAATGGCGGTGAAAGGATGGCCGATAAATTCCAGCCACTCGTACAGCGTGGTGCCTTCGGTTGTGAAGCGTGCGCCGATGGTTTTCAGGCCGACCAGCACCAGCGGGAACAGAATCAGTGAGAGGCTGAAGCCAAACGACGGCAGCTTGCTTTCATCGACATCCGGCTGATGATCTTCCGGTGGTGCGCTGAACGTAACGTGATTGCCGATGAAGTTGCCAAACAGCGGCCCGGCAATCAGCATGCCGGGGATCGCCGCACAGAGACCCAGCAGGATCATCCAGCCAAAGTCCGCATGCATCTGTGAAGCCAGCAGCATCGGGGCCGGTCCGGGCAGCAGGAACGCCGCCGCCGCGGCCACACCGGCAAACAGCGGAATGACCAGCTTCACCAGATTGCCGCCGGTACGCCGCGCCACCGCAAACGCGATACTGATCAACAGTACCACCGCCACCTCAAAGAAAAGCGGCAGCGCGCAGATCAGACCGGCAATGCCCATCGCGTAATGGGCGCGGCTCTGACCAAAGGTTTTCAGCATCCGGATAGCAATCTGATCCACCGCACCGGTTTCATGCAGGATTTTGCCGAACATCGCGCCCAGCGCGACCACGATGGCGAGGAAGCCGAGCGTGCCGCCCATCCCCTTCTGCATGGTTTCAGCGATTTTGTTCAGTGGCATGCCAGAGAAGAGCCCGGCACCGATGGAGACTAACATCAGCGCGACAAAGGCGTGCATTCGTGCCCTCATCACCAGAAAAAGCAGCAGCAGGACAGAGCCTGCTGCGGTCAAAACGAGTGTTGCGGTATTCATCTCTAATCCTGGCTGATAGCGTCCTGGATAGTCGCAACCGTAGCCGCCACCACCTCGTCCAGTGAATGCGCGATATCGACGACCAGGACATCCGGCTCGTCTCGCCCTGGCTCTTCCAGCGTGGCAAACTGGGTGACCAGCATCTGCGGCTTGAAGAAGTGGCCTTTACGCGCCTTCAGGCGGGCTTCGATGGTATCGAAATCGCCTTTCAGGTAGACGAAACGCAGGTTGTCATTGCCCTGACGCAGAATGTCGCGATAACTTTTTTTCAGGGCTGAGCAGACAATGATGGAGATCGCCTGGGTGCGCTGCATGGCAAACGCGGCATCATTCAGCGCCTGTAACCATGGCTGGCGATCGCTGTCATCCAGCGGATGACCATCGGCCATCTTCAGGATGTTAGCGCGCGGGTGGAGAAAATCACCGTCAAGAAAGGCTGTCTTCAGCTGGTGAGAAACCTGGTTGGCGACGGCAGACTTTCCGCTGCCTGAAACGCCCATCAGGATAAAAACATGATGTGACGGGGATTGCGTTGTCATTTTTCTGCTCCGGCAGGTGAGAATTTGCCAATGTTACCGATAACAATGTCGTTTCTCATTCTCCTGGCCGGTTAACAGCCTGGCAACCTTTTTACCAGGAAAAGCATGAAAGTGTGAGCTGACTCATAAAAACATCACAATCAGATGCTGCCACCTTCACTGATCTCAAAACCGATATCCCGCAGCGGCTCATCACTGCTCTCACCGGCAATGCGCGCCAGCAACATCGCCGCCGCTTCACGGCCCATGCGGTCGCGCGGCGTCAGCACTGTCGCCAGCTGTGGTGTGACGACCTGACTGATATCATGGCCGTGAAAACCCGCAATCGCCATCTGAGTGGGTACCTGCAATCCCTGGCGCTGACATTCAAACATCGCGCCGACCGCCAGGTCATCATTGGTACAGAACAGGCTATCCGTTTCAGGATAGAGACGTTGTGCCTCACGTAGCAGATCGCCACCGGCACTGAATGATGAGGCATCTTCCATCATCACGCTGTGCGGTGTCAGACCCGCTTCGCGCATGGCGATTTCATAACCGCGCTGCTTTTGCAGCGTGCGTTCATCAAGGCGTGCGCCAAGATAGACGGTGTGACGATGGCCTTTGCTGAGGATCGCCTGCGTCATCTGCCGGGCCGCTTCGACATTATCAAAGCCGACCGCCATATCCAGGCAGGGTGTCACGCTGTCCATCATTTCAATTACCGGAATACCGGCCACTTCCAGCATACGCAACGTGCCTGGCGTATGGGTGCGTTCGGTGAGGATAACGCCATCAATGTTCCAGCCCAGTAGCGAGCGCAGTTGCAGCTCCTCTTTTTGCGGGTTGTAACCAAAGTGGGCGACCAGCGTCTGGTAGTTGGCTTCGTCAGTGACGGCTTCAATGCCGCGCAATACGTCAGCAAAAACCTGATTGGTGAGAGACGGCAGCAGCACACCGATGGCACGGCTGGTAGCGTTAGAAAGCATATCGGGGGCGCGATTGGGGATATAACCCAGCTCATCCAGGGCCACTGCAATCTTGTCCCGCAGGGCAACAGAAACCTGCTCAGGATTACGCAGGTAACGGCTGACGGTCATTTTAGTAATGCCGACGCGATTGGCAACGTCCTGTAATACCGGTCTTTTCTTCTTCATCGTAGCGCCTGGGATCGCCCTGAAAGCTAAAGTACGATGAGTCTATCACTTTTCTGTCACAAAATTCCTAACCGGGCGCGACGAGGCGCGCCCGTTATCTGCTTAGACAGGTGGCAGATCAAACAGCAGGACTTCGGCCGCCGAGCCAGCTTCAATCGTCAGCGCGCTTTCGTCCCAGATCGCCAGGGCGTCGCTGGTGGTGACCGCGTTACCGTTAACGCTGACATCGCCTTTCGCGACCTGAATCCAGATACGACGTCCCGCATCAATCGCGACGTTATCCTGCTCACCGGCTGCCAGTACCCAGCGCGATAAGGTCATGTCCTGATAAACTTTCAGCGACCCGTCACGGGCATCCGGGCTTAACACCAGCTGACGTCCCTGCACATCCGGGAAGCGGCGCTGATCGTAGCGTGGCTCAATGCCGGTACGCTCAGGAATGATCCAGATCTGATAAAGGTGCAACGGCTCGCTTTCGCTGGCGTTGTACTCAGAATGACGCACGCCGGTACCGGCGCTCATGATCTGAAACTCACCAGCCGGGATCTGCTCTTTATTGCCCATGCTGTCCTGATGCTCAACCGTACCGGAAAGCACGTAGGTCAGGATTTCCATATCTTTATGCGGATGAGTGCCAAATCCCTGACCGCCATCGATCACATCTTCATTGATGACCCGCAGCGCGGAGAAACCCATGAAGTTCGCATCGTGATAGCTGGCGAAAGAGAAGGTATGCCAGCTATCCAGCCAGCCATGGTTTGCGTGACCGCGTTCTTCAGCTTTGCGTACATAGATCATGTTCAAATCTCCTCAATGTTTTTTATAGTTTGTTACTGAGACGGTTTGATTGATAGCTGAAAAACTTAACCCCTCTGTTCAGATTTATTGAATGAGCGTGAAACCGTGGCTGAAAAACATTGAAGGAGAGCAGGCAAAAAAAAGCCAGCATCTAAGCTGGCGAAATAATACTGGAAGCAATGTGAGCAATGTCGTGCTTCTCCAGGCTGTCGGGCGACCTCCCGGAAATGCATGGCAATAATAATCATTATCATTCGCGTCTGTAAAGTCATTTTCACTTTTTTTAGCTTGATTAATGATCTGAATACCTTGATGTTTAAAAGGTTTTTATAGGCTAAAGGAGCGATCATGAGTGAAATAGTTGTCCGCCACGTCATGCCAGAAGATGCTGCTGCGCTGCACAGGATTTACAGTCAGCCAGATACCCAGGCCAGCACGCTGCATCTGCCTCATTCATCGCTACAGATGTGGCAGACCCGCCTCGCAACGCCCCAGCCCCATTCGCATCTGCTGGTGGCGTGTATTGATGATAACGTCGTCGGTCAGTGTGCTTTGCACGTAGAAGAGCGCTCCAGACGCCGTCACGTCGCCTCGCTGGGGATGGGCGTGGATGAACGATACCGGCAGCGAGGCGTCGGCACCGCTCTGATGCATGAAATGGTCTCGTTGTGCGATAACTGGCTACAGGTGAGCCGGATGGAGCTAACGGTGTTCATCGATAATGGCCCGGCTATCGCCCTGTATCAGCGTTTCGGTTTTGAGATTGAGGGAACGGCCAGAGGTTTCGCCATACGGCACGGTGAACTCATCGACGCGCATTATATGGCGCGGGTTAAAGCCTGACGAGGGAAAACAGAAAGGGCATCGAAGGTGTCTTTTCTGCTTGATGACAAATCTAAAGCCCGGTGAATTTGAAAGCAACGGATTAGCTTAACGCGCAGGGAACACGGTCAGAGGAGGAAAGCGTCCCGCCGCCCGGAAAAAAACGCCGGGAGCGTTTTTGAACGACGCAACGCGTTGGCCTGGCTACGTCTGGCACGCCCGTCATGCGATGTTTATGAGGATTAGGCCGCACTGATCACCTGCTATGGCTGACGTCATGCAATATGTTTCTGATAAGCTGGAAATTATTCCGGATGCAGGAGATGCGCAGTCGCGCTGACTTATACACCGGCATAGAGCACTTTGCTCAAAGTTCTGGAACGATCAGTAGTTCTGAAATCTGAGGGCACTGCAGACCTGGCTGCAGATTAAAAAAAGGAACCAGGGTAGTGAGAGAGGATAATTATTTATGATTAATAATTATACAGTTATTACAAAAATGCAGGCTGACAGCCTGCTGGGAGTGCGCCTTGATAAGGCATTGGCCGGCGTAAAAGATGCCGTTCTGGATCAGGCTCGACATGTAAACATGGGTGTCACACGTCTCACTTTCTACAGCTCATGTTTTACCGATAATTATCAAGACGTATGTGCAGCGCAGAAAAGTGAAGACGTGCGTTTTATGGAAGCACTGGTTCAGTTGGTAAAGCGCCATGATGTCATCAAAAGAATGTTTCAAATCTACATTGAGCACCTTCTGAGTAACCGCTCCTCTGAAAGCGCACGCAGAACCTAGCAGGCTCTGATAAAAAAAGGGGCGACTATCGCGTCATCCTCGCTGACCAATCAGGCGCTTAGTTTTGCAATCGTCGCTGCTCTGGGTTTCAGCTTCGGGATGAAAATTTCCGTAGATGCCAAAGTTGCCAAAATCTCTGCTGTATCAGTCACTCTTGCAAGCTATTACGGCTATGTTCAGGAAGCGGCAGAGGCTGCACACACGGGTTGTTGCAGCGCAGTCCCCCTTATTACAGGGCGCTTTACGCTGAAAAGTTAGAAATGCTTTATTTCATCATTGAGCCGGTAATCAATCAAAATGTACATCTGATTTCTACTCTGTCTTCAGAGGATGAAATCGCCAACGCCATCATGCGAGTTCTTAGATGAGTCATTATTTTATCAAATGGCTGTACCGGCAGTTCCGCTATTTCGCGGCCACCCTAATCCCGGCAGCGCTTATTATCGGATTTGGCATGTTAGCCGTCACCTTCTGGCCAGCCTTTGCATGGAGCTCTACAGCCGTCTTTGCCGTTCTGGTTATAGGCCTGACTTTCTGGCTCGTTTAAATAATTGCACATACCCCTTGTATGCCCATTAGCGGCATACAAGGGATAACGCTTTTGCGTCTTTCCGATCTGACCGTGTTCCCTGAGCAGACTCGTTCCAGTCGCCACTTTGTTCTCAGATATCAGTAACCCGCACTTAAATCATCAATACTGCGCGGGTCAGACGCGCCATACAGCATGCCATCCGGCCCAATCATAATGCTCTGAGTACTGCCCATCGCAGGCAGCACCTTCACATGCTGGCCTTTAGCTTCCAGCAGACGCAATGTATCAGGGCTGAAGCCCTTCTCCACCCGCAGCTGATCCGGCAGCCACTGATGATGTAAGCGTGGCGCGTTGGTGGCTTCTGCCACGTTCATCCCGAAATCGATGCTGTTCACCACCATCTGCAACACCGTGGTGATAATGCGGCTGCCGCCCGGACTGCCGGTCACCAGCCAGGTTTTGCCACCTTTAGCGACGATGGTCGGCGACATCGATGACAACGGACGCTTCGCCGGCTGCACCGCATTCGCTTCCCCGCCTACCAACCCGTAGACATTTGGCGTGCCCGGCTTGGCGGAGAAGTCATCCATCTCATTATTCATCAGGATGCCACTCTTGCCCGCCACAATTCCGCTGCCGAAATAGGTGTTCAGCGTATAGGTGACCGCAACGGCATTGCCCTGCTTATCCACCACCGAGAAATGGGTGGTCTGGTTGCTTTCGTAAGGTTCGAGCTTGCCCGGCTTGATCTCACTGGAAGGACGCGCCTTTGCCACGTCGATCTGCTGCGCCAGCGTTTTAGCATAGGCTTTACTGGTCAGCGCCTGCCACGGCACTTTCACGAAATCGGGATCGCCGAGATATTCCGAGCGGTCCGCGTAGGCATATTTTTCCGCCTCCGCCATCACCTGCATGGCGTCAGCGCTGCCAAAGCCCATTTTCGCCAGATCGAAGTTTTCCAGGATATTGAGGATCTGCACGATATGGATGCCCCCTGATGACGGCGGCGGCATAGAGAAGACTTCATAACCGCGGTAGGTGCCACTGATGGGCTGACGCTCGACCGCACGATAGGCCGCCAGGTCAGCTTTGCTGATCAGCCCGCCATGCTGCGCCATCTCGCCGGCGATCTCATCCGCGATTTCACCTTTGTAAAAGGCATCCGGCCCCTGACGGGCGATCAGTTGCAGGCTGTGCGCGAGGTTCTTCTGCACCAGCCGATCGCCTTTCTGCCAGGGTGTGCCGTCCGGTTTATAGAAGATCGCTTTGCTGTTGGGATGGGTGATCAGCACCTCTTTGCCGTAGGTCTTCAGGTCATCCGCCAGCGCATCGTTGACCGGAATACCGTCACGCGCCAGTTTGATCGCCGGTGCCAGCAGAGTGCTCAGCGGCAGGGTGCCATATTTCTTCGCCGCCAGCGCCAGTCCGGCGACGGTGCCCGGCGTGCCGGAGGCCAGATGAGAGGTCAGAGACAGCTTACTGTCGGCGTTGCCCTGCTTATCCAGGAACATGTCGCGCGACGCGTGGCCCGGCGCCATTTCACGGAAATCGATAGCAGTAGCGCGACCAGACGCAGTGCGCAGCAGCATAAAACCGCCGCCGCCCAGATTGCCCGCCTGCGGATGGGTCACGGCCAGCGCAAAGCCCACGGCGACCGCGGCATCCACCGCATTACCGCCCTGACGCAGAATTTCAACGCCCACCTGGGTTGCCAGCGCATCCACCGACGCCACCATACCGTGCTGCGCTTTTACCGGGTGAAAAGTATCACTGTCCACGCCGTAGGAGACCGGCGGAGCCTGAACAGGCGCGGCGTTCGCGCCTGCTACCACGGTAAAACTCATCACCAGCGACCAGCTAAGCTGACGCACTGTCTGCTGCATTTTCATCCTGCCACCATCCCATGTTGTTATTTACATTTTTTTATCATTTCTGCAAGTGCCTACAAATACAGCAAAATAACCGGGGTTAAGTCAAATCAGGAATACATCTGAAAGTAAGGTCTGTGATATCGCATAAACTTATAGATGCGACCCTGATATCGGTGTGCGCCGTTGTGCACCCAAAAACCTGTCGCGATAAAAGAAGGAGGAAAGATGAAAAAGTGGATGATTGTTTTAGCCGCCCTGCTGCCTTTCGCCAGTCAGGCGAACACGCTGAACAGCACCAACGATCCGAATAAACCGGGCTATAACCCGAGTCAGCAGCGGATGCAGTCGCAGATGCAGAGCCAGCAACAGCAGCAACAGCTGAAGCTGCGCCAGGATCAGCAGCGTCAGACACAGGACATGCAGCGTAAAATGCAGGAGCAGCGCAACAGCGCCCAGCAGCAGGTGATCACCACGCAGCCGGGCCAGCAGAACCAGAATTCAAATCAGAATTAATGAAAATCGGGGCCAATGATGTCGATGCTGTCGGTACAGATGGCATCGACGCCCCACTTCAGCAATTCCCGCGCCCGGTCCGGGCTGTTCACGGTATACACCAGAATCTTCAGTCCGCCTGCTTTCAGTTCGGCGACCCGCTCAGCCGTCAGGACCTGGTGATTGAGATGAATGGAGACGCACGCCAGCGCGCTCGTTTTTTCCTGCCACTGGGGATCCCAGCTGTGCGACAGCAGGCCACGCGGCAGCTGCGGCTCGGCCTGCATCGCGGCTTCCAGCGCCTCAAAAGAGAAAGATGAGAGCAGCGGTGGGGTCTGATCCTGCCACAGAATCGCGGCAGCCTGCGCCACGGCCCGTCCGGTTTCGGCGTCGCTGCCGGTGGTCGGTTTGATTTCGATGTTCGCCATCATCTGATGCTGACGGCAGCGTGCCGCCACCTCATCCAGCCGCGCCAGCTTTTCGCCGGTAAACGCGTTACCAAACCAGCTGCCCGCATCGAGCTGCGACAGCTTCTCCCACGGCAGCTGACCTGCTATGCCCCAGCCGTTGCTGGTGCGATCCAGCGTATCGTCATGCAGCAGAAAGATCTGCGCATCCATTGATAATTTGGCATCAAACTCAATCATCTGATGACCATACTTTGCGCCGACATCAATTGCCGCCAGAGTGTTTTCCGGTGCCAGTTTACCGCCGCCGCGATGGGCAACGATGCGGGGATAGGGCCAGTGTTGTGTGCTCATTCCAGACGCTTTCCATGGGTTGAATCGAAGAAGTGTAACGCATCTGACGGCAGATGCAGCCACAGCGTACTGCCTGGCTGCGGCCGTTCGCTGTGGGCTAAGCGTACCACCAGTGGCGTGTCCCCGATGCGACCGTGTGCCAGATTATCGGCACCCAGCATCTCCAGCGTATCGACGCGTAGCGGCACACCGCCCTGCTCACGGCAGCTGAGCTGGATATGCTCTGGCCGGATACCCAGCACCACCGGCTGGTTAGCCCATTTCGGTTTACTGTCACTGAGCGGCAGTGCATGCGAGGCATCGAGATTAAAGCGCGAACCATCGCTGCTGATCTGCCCTTTCAGCAGATTCATCGCGGGCGCGCCGATAAACGAGGCAACAAACTGGCTGGCGGGACGTTCATACACGTCGACCGGTGTGCCGATCTGTTCGACCACGCCTTTGTTCATCACCATCACCCGCTGCGCCAGCGTCATCGCCTCAACCTGATCGTGCGTCACATAGAGACTGGTCGTCTGTAAGCGGCGATGCAGCTGCTGCAGTTCCAGCCGCATCTGCACCCGCAGGCGGGCATCGAGATTCGACAGCGGCTCATCGAACAGAAACACCGCCGGTTCACGCACGATGGCGCGACCCATCGCGACGCGCTGGCGCTGTCCGCCCGAAAGCTCGCGAGGCCGGCGCATCAGCAGGTGATCCAGCTCCAGACTGCGCGCCGCGTCGAGCACCCGCTGACGGATCTGCTCTTTACCCATCCCACGGATTTTCAGGCCATACGCCATGTTCTCCTCCACCGACATATGGGGATAGAGCGCGTAGTTCTGGAATACCATCGCAATGCCGCGATCTTTTGGCTCTTCCTGGGTGACGCGCCGGTTGTCGATATAGATATCGCCGGAGGTGACGCGCTCCAGTCCGGCCACCATGCGCAGCAGGGTCGATTTACCGCAGCCGGATGGCCCGACCATCACCATAAATTCGCCTTCATTAATGGTGACGTTCAGCGGCTGAATGATCTGATTTTTGCCATCGTAGGATTTGGTTACTGCCTGAAGGGTTACGCCTGCCATCTTATTTCTCGCTCTCAACCAGACCGCGCACAAAGGCACGCTGCATGACTAACACCACCGCCAGCGGTGGAATCAGGGTTAATAACATTGCCGCCATCACTTCGTTCCACTGGGTTGGCGATCCGCTGGAGGAGATCATGCTTTTGATCCCTGCCACCGCGGTGCCGAGGCTGGCATCATTGATGATCAGTAGCGGCCAGAGATACTGGTTCCAGCCGTAGATAAAGGTGATCACGAACAGCGCCGCCAGATTGGTTTTCGACAGCGGCAGAACAATGTCGATAAAGAAGCGCATCGCACCGGCACCGTCGATGCGCGCCGCTTCCACCAGCTCATCCGGCAGTGACATAAAGAACTGACGAAACAGAAAAGTGGCGGTCGCTGAGGCCATCAGCGGCAGGGTTAAGCCGCTGTAGCTGTCGAGCAGATTAAGGTCGGCAATCACCTGAACCGTGGGGAAGATACGCACCTCAACCGGCAGCATCAGCGTGATGAAGATCAGCCAGAAAAAGAGCGTGCGCAGCGGAAAGCGAAACCAGACCAGCGCAAACGCCGACAGCATCGACACGGTGATTTTGCCGAAGGTGATGCCCAGCGCCATAATCATGCTGTTGAGCAGCATCAGGCCAAACGCCGGTCCGCTGCCGTTGACGCCTTGCGCCCAGATACGCGAGATGTTCTCCCACAGGTGCGTACCGGGCACCAGCGTCATCGGCACCTGATAGACCGCCTCGTTATCCAGCGTCGCCGCCACAAAAGCGACATAGAGCGGAAACAGGATGGTGAGCACGCCCAGCACCAGCACGATGTGGCTGAAGAGATCCAGCCCGCGTCGATTCTCAATCATTGATATTGCACCTTACGTTCAACAAAGCGGAACTGGAGCACCGTCAGCCCGATGACCATCAGCATCAGCACCACCGACTGCGCCGCGGACGAGGAGAGATCCAGACCGGTAAAGCCTTCGCGATAGATTTTGTAGATCAGTGTGGTCGTCGCCTGCACTGGTCCGCCGCCGGTTGCGGCATCGATCACCGGGAAGGTATCGAAGAAGGCGTAGATCAGGTTCACCACCAGCAGAAAGAAGCTGACCGGCGTGATCAGCGGCAGTGAGAGATTGAAGAAGCGACGCACCGGCCCGGCACCGTCGATGGCGGCGGCTTCCACCAGCGATTTAGGGATTGATTGCAGTGCGGCGAAGAAGAACAGGAAGTTATAGCTCATCTGCTGCCAGATCGACGCCAGCACAATCAGGAACATCGCCTGATCGCTGTTCTGCGCGTAGTTCCAGTTGTAGCCGATGTGGTTCAGCAGATAGCTGAACAGGCCCAGACCGGGGTTAAACAGAAACATCCAGAGCACCGCGGCCACCACGGGCGCCACGGCGTAGGGCAGCAGCAGCAGGGTCTGATAGAGGCGGCGCAGTCGCACCACATAATCCACCAGCGCCGCCAGCAGCAGCGAAAACACCATGCCGAACACCGTGACCATGCCGCTGAATTTTATCGTAGTCCAGAACGAATCCAGATAGTAGGGATCGGCAAACAGGCGTCTGAAGTTTTCCAGCCCGACAAAGCTGCTGGAGATGCCAAAGGGATCGAGACTTTGCAGCGAGTACCACAGCGCTTCACCGGCAGGCCAGAGAAAGAAGATGGCGGTAATCAGCAGTTGCGGCAGCACCAGCAGATAGGGCAACAGGCTGGTGCGAAAAACCGGACGGGATGAAGACATGGCGTACCTGACGTCAGAAAAGAGGGGCCAGCCTGGGCTGGCCAGAGGAGATTACTTCATTTGCTGCTGGAAGCGGCGCAGCAGCTCATTGCCGCGTTTCACTGCGTTATCCAGTGCGCTTTGCGGCGACTGCTTGCCCGTCCAGACACTTTCCAGCTCCTCGTCGATCACGGTACGAATCTGCGGCATGTTGCCCAGACGCATTCCTTTGGTGAACGGCAATGGCGGCTTGTTCATCATCTGGCGGGTCGCGATATCTGCACCCGGATTTTTGTCGTAGAAGCCCTGCTGTTTCGTCAGCTCGTAGGCGGCGGTGGTAATTGGCAGATAGCCGGTTTTCTGATGCCATTCCGCGGCGATTTCCGGTTTAGCGAGGAACTGCATGAACTCAGCCACGCCTTTGTAGGTTGCCGCATCTTTGCCTTTCATCACCCACAGGCTGGCACCGCCAATCAGGGCGTTCTGCGGTGCAGTCGGCACGGTGTCGTCATACGGCATCATGCCAACGCCGAAGTTGAATCTGGCGTAGTGACGGATATCGGCCAGCGAACCGGATGAGGCGGTAGTGATGCCGCAGTCGCCGTTATAGAACTTGGCGGTGGACTCATCTTTGCGGCCAAAGTAGGTAAAGTCCCCTTTCTTATTCATCGCTTCCAGCAGGTCGATATGACGAACCTGCACCGGCTTGTTGAACTCCAGCACCGCGTCGAGGCCGTCAAATCCGTTGTTCTCCGTCGCAACTGGCAATGCATGCCAGGCACTGAAGTTTTCGATCTGGATCCAGCCCTGCCAGCCGCTGGCGTAGCCACAGCTCATGCCTGCTTTGCGCAGTGCCGCGGCATCGGTCGCCAGCTCCTGCCAGGTTTTCGGTGGCTGATCCGGATTCAGACCCGCTTTTTTGAAGGCGTCCTTGTTGTAGTAGAGCACCGGCGTCGAGCTGTTGAACGGCTGAGAGATCAGCTGACCTTTACTGTCGCTGTAGTAGCCCGCCACCGTCGGTACGAACTGCTTTTCATCAAAGGGGATGCCGGCATCTTTGAAAACCTGATGCACCGGAACAATCGCCTTAGAGGCCATCATGGTCGCCGTACCGACTTCATAGACCTGCAGCACCGCGGGTGCTTTGCCGCTGCGCACGGCCGCAATCCCTGACGCCAGACTCTGCTCGTAATTACCTTTGTAGGTCGGAACAATTTTGTAATCGGGATGCGTCTCGTTAAAACGCTGTGCCAGCGAATCCACTTCTTTGCCTAACTCGCCTTCCATTGAGTGCCAGAAGGGGATCTCAGTGGCGGCAATGGCATGGCTGCTGAGCGTCAGACCGAGCAGCACGCTCATCAGGCTACGACGAAAGGTAACGACGGACATAGAATTTTCCTGTGCAGGTAAATACGCGTGAAATCACAGATTTCTGGTTCGCGAAGTAACATGACACGGGGAAATGACGGATTAATAACAGAAAAATGACAGCGGGATGACCATCAGCGCGTAAAAGGCGACGCGGCGGCTGAATGTCCTGACCCGGTCTGAACGCGTCGCGGTAAGAGCAACCTGCGCAGAGAACAGGGTCCGTCCGGAAAGACGTCATTCCCTCATCCCGTAATCCCTGCGCCCTGTGTTTCCCTGCCCGATAGCTCAGGATCGGCGATAAGCAAAAAGCGGCGCCCCGTAGCGGCCAGCACGCCATCAGGTTAGATTGAAATGCTTGTCCGGCTGCAGTAAAGCGGGTAGCGGAAAGTCACTGTTCATGGCTTTGAGATTACGCTCAATCACCACGCAGATAGCATTCAGCGGCAGATGGTTAGCAGCCGTGCCAAAAGGATCTTCCAGCTCTTCAGCCAGCGATTCCAGTGATAAAAAGGTGTAAGAGATAAACACGGACACCAGCGGCGTCATGTAGTGCAGATCTTTGACTAACGCGAACGGCAGCAGGGTACAGAACAGATACACGGTACGGTGCAGCATCAGACTGTAAGCAAAGGGAATGGGTGTTGACGAAATACGCTCGCAGCCGCCCAGTACGCATGAGAGCTGATGCAGATTTTTATCAATGCTGTGCCAGACGATATCTGAAATTACGCCTTTTTCACGCTGTTCTCCCAGCCAGATCCCCATACACAGCAGTATCTGACTGGCCTGCACAGGATGATGCATAACCTGTTCGCGCCAGCGCGCTGGCAGCAGACGCTCTATATCGCAACGCGCATCAGTCTGGCGTAGCTGATGTTTCAGACACCAGCTGAAGGCTGTCATTAAAGCAGCAAATTCCCGTGCTGCAGGTTCGTCTGACAATAAACAGCTTTTTACCTGGCGTAACAGAGAACGCTGCGTAATGAGCAACGAACCCCAAAGCGCGCGCGCTTCAGTAAAGCGCTCATAACCGGCGTTATTGCGAAAACCCAGGAAGATTGCAATGGCCACACCTAACAAGCTGAACGGCGCGGTAGTGAGATGGATGCCCAGCGATTCATATTGCTGGTAACTCAGAACAGCAAGGACAGACGCCAGCAGGTTAAGCAACAGGCGAAACAGAATTTTTGAAAGCACCGAACCGTGCCAGTCAAAAAGACGGCGGAACCAGTGCTGATGGGGACGAACAATCATAATGTGCGATGCGTCAGTTTTTGAATTTGTATCTTAGAGGTTACGCCGCTGTTGCAACAAAATCGACTCTGGCTACACAGGCTGGCTAATTATAGGGGGTAACGTGTCCACTGCCAGCGACGGTTCTGTTCTGAACCGACAGTCACGGCCTGGCAAGCCAGGCCGTGCCCCATCAGGCACCTAAGTAAGCGCTGCGGACGGCTTCGTTGGAAAGGAGCGCTGCACCGGTATCTTCGAGCACCACATGCCCGTTCTCCAGCACATAGCCCCGATCCGCCAGCTTCAACGCCTGATTCGCATTCTGCTCCACCAGGAAAATCGTCATCCCTTCGCTGCGCAGTTGCTCAATGGTGTCGAAGATCTGCTGAATAATGATCGGTGCCAGTCCCAGCGACGGCTCATCCAGCAGCAGCAGGCGCGGCTGGCTCATCAGCGCGCGGCCAATCGCCAGCATCTGCTGTTCGCCACCTGACATCGTTCCGGCACGCTGGATTTTACGCTCCTCCAGCCGCGGAAAGAGTTCATAAACGCGCTTAATCCGCGTCAGATACTCCGGGCGGCTGGCAAAAAAGCCGCCCATCGCCAGGTTCTCTTCCACCGTCATGCGCGAAAACACCCGTCGTCCCTCTGGCACGATGGCGATCGCTTCGCGCATGATGCGCGCCGTTTGCCAGTCGGTAATGGCTTTGCCATCAAAGGTAATGGTGCCCTGGGTCGCGCGCGGCTCGCCGCACAGCGTCCCCAGCAGCGTGGTTTTTCCGGCTCCGTTAGCGCCAATCAGGGTGACAATTTCGCCCTGATTGATATAGAGGCTGACGTTGTGCAGCGCCTGAATTTTGCCGTAGTGAGCACTGACGTTCTCAATGGTTAACATCGCATTTGCCATCTCAGGCCTCTCCTAAATAGGCACGAATGACATCCGGATTATTTCGAATCTCTTCCGGCGTTCCGTTAGCCAGCGGCGTTCCCTGATTAACCACATAAATACGGTCAGAAATGCCCATTACCAGCTTCATATCATGTTCAATCAGCAGCACCGACACCTTGTGTTCGCCACGCAGTTCCGCAATCAGCGCATCCAGCTCGTGGGTCTCTTTGGGGTTAAGGCCCGCCGCCGGTTCATCCAGCATCAGAATCTCCGGGCGCGTCACCATGCAGCGTGCAATCTCCAGCCGGCGCTGCTGACCATAGGCCAGATTGCCCGCCTGACGGTTTGCCAGATCCAGCAGACCCACCCGCTCCAGCCAGGTCGCCGCACGATCCAGCGCCTCGCTCTCACTGCGGCGAAACGCCGGGGTTTTCAGCAGGCCGGAAAACACGCCGCTTTTCAGATGCTGATGCTGAGCGACCAGCAGATTCTCAATCACCGTCATCTCACGGAACAGGCGCACGTGCTGGAAAGTGCGCACAATGCCCATCCGCGCAATCTTCTGGCCCGGCAGCCCTTCCAGATGCTGCTCACGCAATGTGATCGTGCCGCCGGTAGGCTTATAAAAGCCGGTCAGGCAGTTGAACACGGTGGTTTTACCGGCACCGTTGGGACCAATCAGTGAAACGATCTCCTGCGGACGCAGCTCCAGCGCCACATTGTTTACGGCTAGCAGACCGCCGAAGCGCATCATCAGGCCTTCAACGGCTAATAAAGGCTGAATCATGCCTGCTCTCCTTTTTTAGCGGCTCTGAGCTTCAGATGCGGACGCTTCATCGGTAATAATCCCTGTGGACGCCAGATCATCATCAGCACCATCAGGCCGCCCAGCACCAGCATGCTGTATTCATTAAGATCGCGCATCAGCTCGCGTGACACCACCAGCAGAATGGCAGCCAGAATCACCGCAAACTGCGAGCCCATCCCGCCCAGTACCACAATCGCCAGCACAAAGGCGGACTCGACAAAGGTAAAAGATTCCGGGCTGACAAAGCCCTGACGCGCTGCGAACAGACTGCCGGCAAAGCCGGCAAATGCGGCACTGATGGTAAAGGCAGTCAGCTTGATGCGGGTCGGACTCAGGCCCAGCGAACGGCAGGCAATCTCATCCTCGCGCAGCGCTTCCCAGGCCCGGCCCAGCGGCATCCGCAGTAGCCGGTTGATCACAAACAGCGTCAGTACCACCAGCAGCAGCGCCACCAGATAGAGGAAGATGATGCGGTCGCTGGGGTCATATTTCAGCCCAAAGAAATTGTGAAAAGTATCCCAGCCGCCTTCACGCGGCGTACGGCCAAACTCCAGACCAAACAGCGTTGGTTTCGGGATCTGGCTGATGCCGTTCGGCCCGCCGGTCAGAGCAGTATTGTTCAGCAGCAGAATACGCACGATTTCACCGAAGCCCAGCGTTACAATTGCCAGATAATCGCCGCGCAGTCGCAGCACCGGGAAGCCCAGCAGCAGACCAAACAGCGCGGCGACCATGCCGGAGAGCGGCAGACACTGCCAGAAACCAAGACCGTAATAGTGGTTCAGCAGCGCAAAGGTATAAGCGCCGATGGCATAGAAGCCGCCATAACCCAGCACCAGCAGGCCAGAGAGTCCGACCACCACGTTCAGGCCCAGGCCGAGCATCACGTAGATCAGCGTCATGGTAGCGATATCGACAGTGCCGCGTGACACCAGGAAAGGCCAGGCAACCGCCGCGATAATCAGCACCGCCATCACCAGCTTCTGCTTCGGCGTCGATCCATCCAGACCGGGCAACATCAGTGCCGGACCAGACACTTGCTTCAGTCCGCGTTTCCAGATCGGACGCAGCAGCTGGAACAGAAACACCACCGCACAGCCTGCGGCGATCCAGTTCCAGCGCACGCTACCGGCGTTCTGCACCACCAGATTTGTGCCGTCCAGATTCAGGCGCAGCCCCATAAAGAAGGTGGCAAGCACCAGCAGCATCAGGGAGGAGATCAGAGCGTTGATAAAGGAGGTCTTCATACTTTTTCGACCTCCGGACGACCCAGAATGCCGGTCGGCATCACCAGCAGCACCACAATCAGCAGGGCAAACGAAACTACATCTTTATATTCCGTGCTGAGATACGCAGAAGTCAGCGCTTCAGCGATGCCCAGTACCAGGCCGCCAATCATTGCGCCCGGAATACTGCCAATTCCGCCCAGCACCGCGGCGGTAAAGGCTTTCATGCCCGCCATAAAGCCGATGAAGGGATTAATTGAACCGTAGAACTGGCCCAGCAATACGCCTGCTACGGCGGCCATCGCGGCACCGATTACAAAAGTCAGTGAGATCACGCGGTCGGTGTTAATCCCCAGCAGGCTGGCCATTTTCAGGTCTTCTGCGCAGGCGCGACAGGCGCGGCCCATGCGGGAGTAACGAATAAAGGTGGTCAGCGCCAGCATTGCCAGGAAAGTCACCACCCAGATGACAATCTGCATGGTAGAGATGGTCGCGGCAAAACCGTTGCTCTCGCCCACCGTCCACTGTCCGGTGATCAGGCTCGGCAGCGCCAGGTCGCGTGAACCCTGGGTCAGGCTGACGTAGTTTTGCAGGAATATCGACATCCCGATGGCAGAGATCAGCGCAATCAGGCGCTTGGATGAACGCACAGGCCGGTAAGCGACGCGCTCAATGCTCCAGCCGTAAGCGCTGGAGATAATGACTGCCATCACAAAGCCAGCTGCAATCATCAGCCAGGTGGTGTCGATGCCCATCATCATCAGGGCGGCAATCACGATAAAGGAGACATAGCTACCAATCATGTAAACCTCGCCGTGGGCGAAGTTAATCATGCCGATAATGCCGTAAACCATGGTGTAACCGATGGCGATCAGCGCGTAGGTGCTTCCCAGGGTCACACCATTAAACATCTGCTGAATAAAATAGAGGAACTGCTCGGACATACCTTGACCCTTACTTAACCGATCGCAGGCGATCGGGGTACAAAAAACGCCTGGCAGACGAGCACCAGGCGTTCGTGTCGCTGGTCAGGAGAAACCGGTTATCCGGCTTCCCGCTCACCACAAAACAGCCTGATTTACTTCACAGCGGTCGAGGTGCCATCGGCATGCCATTTGAAGACGCCAAATTCAAAGCCCTTAAGATCGCCCTTCTCATCCCAGTTCAGGTTGCCCATCACGGTTGGGACTGCAGCGCCTTCCTTGAGGTTTTTCACGATAGCGTCCGGCTCAGCGCTCTTGCTGCGCTCCATGCCGGTTGCCAGAGACTGCAGTGCTGCATAGGTGGTCCAGACGAACGGGCCGGTCGGATCCAGTTTCTTCGCTTTCAGTGCGTCCACGATCGGTTTGTTGGTTTCAACCTGGTCGTAGCGTTTCGGCAGGGTCACCAGCATGCCTTCAGAGGCTGCACCGGCGATGTTCGACAGCGAGGCGTTACCCACGCCTTCTGGTCCCATAAACTGAGTTTTCAGACCCGCAGCGCGCGCCTGACGCACGATCTGCCCCATTTCCGGGTAGTAACCGCCGAAATAGACGAAGTCGACGTTCTCTTTCTTGAAGCGGGCTACCAGCGTAGAGAAATCTTTATCGCCTGCGGTGATCCCTTCAAACATGACATTATTAGCGCCCTGCTTTTTCAGGCTCTCCTGCACGGAGCGCGCCAGGCCTTCGCCATACTGCTGTTTGTCGTGAACCACAGCGATACGCTGCGGTTTCAGCTCAGTCATGACATATTTCGCAGCGGTCGGGCCCTGATCGGAGTCGAGGCCGGTGGTGCGCATAATCAGTTTATAGCCACGGGAAGTCAGGTCTGGTGCGGTCGCGGCCGGGGTGATCATCAGCACGCCTTCATCTTCATAGATGTCAGACGCCGGCTGGGTGGAGGACGAGCAGAGGTGGCCGATGACGTAGCGGATGCCGTCGTTAATCACCTTGTTCGCGACCGCAACCGCCTGTTTCGGGTCACAGGCATCGTCATATTTCACCGCCACCAGCTTGTTGCCGTTAACGCCGCCTTTAGCATTGATATCTTCAATTGCCTGCGTTGCACCGGCGAACTGCATGTCGCCGTACTGTGCCACCGGACCCGACATTGCGCCGACAATGGCCACTTTGATATCTTCAGCCAGCGCCGCATGGCTCATCGCCAGTGCTACACATCCCGCCAGTAATGCGCGACCTTTCATTTTCATCCTGACTACCCCATTTGTTTTGTCGTGTATGTTGTGAGTGCTTGCGTTGCCAGATAAAGTCGAAAACTGATTAATGATGAATGAGTTAGCGTACTTTTCTGACATTTATTAGTAATAAGGCTTTATTTTTCAGGTTATTAAACAGGAAGTTTCTTCTGTAAATCAACTGACACATTCAGAATTGACCGGGTTAAACAGCATAATACACTGGATGCAACGGCCGGTTTATGACCACTTTGCCAGCGCGTTATGCTGGATTGATCGCCTGCTATCCAGGTTTACTCCTGTTATCCTGGCATCCAGGCCATCTTTTGACCTGTTTTATTGATGAAAATGTGGTGGCCCTCCGGTTGTATACTTTCGCTACACTTTTCCCTTTTTTAGAGGTTTTTGTTATGAAGCTCACTATCCAGCGCCTGACCGCGCTGACGCCGCAGGACCGCATTGATCTTGGCAAAGTCTGGCCGGATCTGGAGATGGAAAAACTGGAACAGGGTTTAAGTGAGTCTCATCGTCTTTATGCAGCGCGTTTTAACGACCGCCTGCTGGCGGGTTTGCAGCTGGAAATCTCCGGCATCCACGGCAAGGTTCACCGGCTGGCGGTGCGCGATGTCACCCGGCGACGCGGGGTAGGACAGTATTTGCTGGAGGAGACGATCAGGCAGAATGGTTCAATCGCGGACTGGTGGATTGCCGATGATGGCAGTGATGATCAGCAGGTACGCGCGGCGTTTATGCAGGCGTGTGGCTTCAGGGCGCAGAGTGACGGCTGGATACGGGCGGCAGACTAGCCAGACGCAGAAAACAAAAAGGGCGACATCATCTGTCGCCCCTTGAGATATTGAAGTGCGTTACGCTTCAATCGCCATACGCAGTTTCTTCATGGCGTTTTTTTCCAGCTGCCGGACGCGTTCGGCGGATACGCCGTACTGATCGGCCAGCTCCTGCAGCGTGGTTTTATTGTCTTCGTCCAGCCAGCGGGCGCGAATGATGTGCTGACTGCGCTCATCCAGACCTTCCATCGCATAGCTCAGCTTGTCAGCCGCGTGCGCATCCCAGTTGTCCTCTTCGATGCCGTCGGCAAAGTCAGAGGTTTTATCCTGCAGATACAGCACCGGTGCCATTGAACGGCCTTCGCTGCTCTCGTCGTCGGCAGACATATCAAAGGTCATATCCTGCGCCGCCATACGCGATTCCATTTCGCGCACGTCTTTGCTGCTTACGCCCAGCTCGCGCGCAACCATCTCGACTTCGTCCTGATTGAACCAGCCCAGACGCTGCTTGGTTTTACGCAGGTTAAAGAACAGCTTACGCTGTGCTTTGGTGGTCGCGACTTTCACGATACGCCAGTTACGCAGCACGTATTCGTGAATCTCCGCTTTAATCCAGTGCACGGCGAACGAAACCAGACGCACGCCCACTTCAGGGTTGAAGCGACGCACCGCTTTCATCAGGCCGATGTTACCTTCCTGGACCAGGTCAGCCTGAGGCAGACCGTAGCCGGAGTAATTACGAGCGATATGAACTACAAAGCGTAGGTGTGACAGGATCAGCGTCTTAGCTGCTTCCAGATCGCCCTGGTAATGCAGCCGTTCAGCCAGCGCTTTTTCCTCTTCTGCCGAGAGCATCGGCCAGGTATTCGCCGCCCGGACGTAAGACTCCAGGTTGCCAAGAGGAGCAATAGCTAAAGTTTGCATTTCTTTGGTCATTCAAACCCTCACAAATTCAGTGGAATTGCCGCACATTTCCCTGCGCAGACGATACATTACGTCAACGTCGCGCGAGATCCGAAAGCAATCTGTGCTACTTAGAGTGATAAAGTTATCCACAAGTTCAACTATAGCAGTGAATATTTTACACACAGATGACAGGAAGGGAAGAGGGGAAAATCCTCTGCACCCACCATCGGTAGCAGAGGACCATTATAACAAAAAAATGTTGCAGGCGTTTACTGCGGCGTAAATCGACGTAAATGTTGTACCGTCGCCAGCCAGGCTGCGACCCAGCCGATGATGGCTGCAATCAGCAGCAGCAGCAGCGCTTCATCCCAGGAGAAACCTTCCAGCGAGAAGGTGGTACCAAATACGGTTGCCACACTGGCGACGACCGACTGCAGACGCAGCACCAGCACTTCTGACAGCAGCAGCGACAGCACTGCCCCACTGAAGCCCAGCAGCGCTCCGCCGTAGAGGAACGGACGCAGGATAAAGCCGTCAGTGGCACCAATCAGCTTTTGCACGTTAATGGTGTCGCGCCGGGCAAAGATGCTAAGACGGACGCTGTTACCGATGACCAGGAACACCGCCACAATCATCAGCACGCCAATCATTGAGGCGATTTGCCCCACCAGCCCGGTCAGCGCCGCCAGTCGCGCAAACCAGCTGTCATCCATTCGTACTTCATCCACGCCCTGCACTTTGCTCACCCGATCGCGCAGGCTCTGCATGGTGTCTGAGTTCTGGAAGTTGAGCTTAGGCGTGATGATGGCCACCGCAGGCAGCGGATTCTGCTCCAGCATATCCATTGCGCCACCAAAGCCTGACCAGTTACGGAACTCGTTCAGCGCCTCTTCCCGCGTCAGGTAGTTGACGTTATCCACGCCTTCGACCTCCTTAAGCTGTGCCACCACATTTTCTGCCGCCGTATCATCCAGCGTTTTGGAGAGATAAACGGTCAACTGCGGCGCCGGATACCACTGTGTGGCTGCCTGACTGACATTTTTCCACACCATGTAGCAGACGCTGGGCAGCGTCAGAGAAATGGCGATGACCATCACCGTCAGTAGCGTCGCCAGCGGCTGACGCCACATGTCCGAAAGTGTGCCGCGCAGCGCATAACGCCACTGCTCCTGCCAGCCGCCCTTCAGCGCTTTACTCTTCGACTTCGGCGGCTGCTTCGCTTTTGGTGCAGCCGGACGTTTAATGCGTTTATTGACCATCGTGGCCTCCGTGCAGACGTCCCTGATTCAGCGTCATCATCCGGTAGTTGCGTCGGGCGATCAGGCCGCTGTCATGCGTCGCCATCAGGACGGTGACGCCGACGCGGTTAAACTCTTCGAACAGGCGCAGAATGTCTTCTGACAGCGCGTCGTCCAGGTTACCGGTCGGTTCATCGGCCAGCAGCACGGCCGGCTTGTTCACCACCGCACGGGCGATGCCCACACGCTGCTGTTCACCACCCGAAAGCTGAATCGGATAACTTTTCGCTTTGTCGAGCAGGCCCACTTTATCCAGCGCCGCCGAGACGCGACGACGGATATCCTCGCCGCTGGCACCGGAGATAATCAGCGGGATCGCCACATTGTCATAAACCGACCGATCCATCAGCAGGTGGTGATCCTGGAAAATCATGCCAATCTGACGACGCAGGAAAGGCACCTCACTGTTACGCAGGCGGGAGATGTCATGGCCGCTGAACCAGATTTTTCCGGCACTCGGGCGCTCGATGCCACAAATCAGCTTCAGCAAGGTACTTTTACCGGCACCAGAGTGGCCGGTCAGAAACGCCATTTCGCCGGGACGCAGATGGAAATCCACCCCCTGCAGCGCCTGACGTCCGCCGAGATATGCCTTACTGACCTCTTCAAAGCGAATCATTCTAATTAGTCCTCTCGGGCAAACAGTGCCTCAATAAAATCTTCCGCCTTAAACGGCCGTAAATCTTCAATGCCTTCACCGACGCCGATGTAGCGAATCGGAATACCGAACTGATCGGCCACCGAGAAGATCACACCGCCTTTGGCGGTGCCATCCAGCTTGGTGAGCGCAATCCCGGTCAGGCCAACGGCTTCATTAAACAGTCGGGCCTGGCTGACCGCATTCTGTCCGGTGCTGGCATCCAGCGTCAGCATCACTTCGTGAGGCGCGGAATCATCCAGCTTTTTCATCACGCGGGTGATTTTTTTCAGCTCTTCCATCAGGTGCGATTTGTTCTGCAGACGACCCGCCGTATCGGCAATCAGCACGTCAACGCCGCGTGATTTCGCTGCCTGAATGGCATCGAAGATCACCGAAGCGGAATCTGCGCCGGTATGCTGCGCAATGACCGGAATGTTATTACGCTGGCCCCATACCTGCAGCTGCTCAACCGCCGCGGCGCGGAAGGTATCACCGGCCGCTAACATCACGGACTTGCCCTCGGCCTGATACTGGCGCGCCAGCTTACCGATGGTGGTGGTTTTACCCACGCCATTGACGCCCACCATCAGGATGACAAACGGCGTTTTGCCTGAAACGTCCAGTGGCGCATCCACTTTCGCCAGAATCGAGGCCATCTCTGCTTTCAGCAGGCCGTAGAGCGCTTCCGCGTCACGCAACTGCTTGCGGTTTGCCTGCTGCGTCAGGTTGGTGATGATGCGGCGCGTGGTATCCACGCCCACATCCGCAATCAGCAACTGCTCTTCCAGCTCGTCAAACAGGTCATCATCAATCTTTTTGCCACGGAACAGGCTGACAAAACCGGAACCGAGGTTCTGACGGGTTTTGACCAGGCTGCGCTTCAGGCGGGAGAAGAAGCCCTCTTTGCTGGGACGTTCCTGCTCCTGCACGATGAGCGGCGCGGCGGCCAGCGGCAGATCGCTGACGGTATCGGATAACGACTCAGTCGGTTCCTGGTCAGTGATGTCGGCGTCACCCAGTGCCAGTGCAGTCAGCTCTTCCTCAGTCAGCGGCGCGTCTGCTTCGCTGTCCTGAATTTCAGCGATCGCTGCGTCATCCTGCACCTGTGGCATGAACACTTCGTTGTTTAACGGTGCTTCGCTGTGCGGGGGTTCGACGATTTCTGCATCGCCCAGCGCCAGCGCCGTCAGCTCTTCTTCGCTTAACGGTGCGTCGGTTTCGCTGTGCGGAATGTCAACGATTTCTGCGTCGCCGAGCGCCAGTGCCGTCAGCTCCTCTTCGCTTAACGGCGCGTCAGCGGGTTCCGCGTCAGCGATCGGCGTGACCACGTCATCGGCGTCGATAACCGGCGTCGCGTCATGTTCAGGCGCGGCAACCTCCAGTAGCGCTTCAGGGTCGGCCTCAATCGGCTCAGCCTCATCCAGCACCGCAGGTGCTGATTCATGCAGCGCTGCTGCAGTGACTTCCGCCTCACGCTGCTGTCCGGCCACCGTTTCGGTGATGACGACAGTCTCTTCCGCTTGCGCTTCAGCCTGGCTTAATGCCGGGGCTTCCTGTTCTGTCTGCTGCTGTTCGGGCTGAGCGACCTCTGGTGTCTGCTCCTCCGCTGCAGGTTGTTTCTCTTCCTCTTTGCCAAATCCCAGCCAGGAAAAAAAGCCACGTTTTTTCTCTTTTGCCATTGTGTGACGACACTCCTCGATGGCTTTGTCCCGGTCGCGCGTGGTTTCCAGGGGTAAATCAATGAAATTGGTCAGCGCCAGACCGGCGTAAACCGCAGAATAATGCATGACTTCAGCAACTCAGTAGTCTAACACTTTCCAGCCAGCTCACCACAGCACCCTTTTTTAACGTTTCTTCTCACCGATTCGCCCGTTAAACTACGCAACAAATTATGACGAGTTGTGAGTAAGATGAATAAAAACCCCCGCAGTACAGGCGGTGCCGGACAGATTCGCATCATTGGCGGTCAGTGGCGCGGGCGCAAATTGCCGGTGCCGGACAGCGCCGGACTGCGCCCCACGACCGATCGGGTTCGCGAGACGCTGTTTAACTGGCTGGCCCCGGTGCTGCCAGAGGCGCGCTGCCTTGATTGCTTTGCCGGTAGCGGCGCATTAGGACTGGAAGCGCTGTCGCGTTACGCGGGATCGGCGACGCTGCTGGAGCTGGAACGTCACGTGGCACAGCAGTTAACAAAAAATCTGCAGACGCTGCGCGCGACGAATGGCACCGTGGTTCAGACCAATGCGCTAAGCTGGCTGGCACAGGCGGGTACACCCTTTGATGTGGTGTTTATCGATCCGCCGTTTCGTCAGGGATTGCTTGAGCAGACGCTACAGCTGCTGGAGCAGAATAACTGGCTGGCCGATCAGGCGCTGATTTACGTCGAAAGTGAAGTGGAAAATGGCGCACCACCGGTGCCGCCAGAGTGGGATCTTTATCGCGAGAAAATAGCCGGACAAGTGGCTTATCGTTTGTATCAACGTCAACAGGAGACGCAGGATGTTACTTAATTTGGGGCGTCTGTTGATGCTATGCGTGTGGGGATTTTTACTGGCCAATCTGGTCCACCCCTACCCGAAGCCACTGACTTATTTTATCAACGTTGCACTGATCTTCATGATCCTGATGCATGGTCTGCAACTGGTATTACTGCGCACGACGCAGACCAAAGATGCACCGCCGATTGACCGCGTCACCCAGGCGAAAGTGTTTCTGTTTGGCGTGTTTGAACTGGTCGCCTGGCAGAAGAAAAACTTCCCACGCAAAAAGTAGTGTCGGGCGGGCGCAATGCCCGCCTTACTGCACGGGCATGAAGCTGATAAAGCGCGTGCCCTGCATCTTCAGCTCACCTCTTGCGCCTTTATCCAGCTGATGATATTCACCTTCTTTAAGCTGCACTTTGATGTCGCTGTCACCGTTCAGCGGATGAAACAGCACCTCATACCGCATCTCCTCCCCGGCGATGACTTCACGCTGCCGTGAACGACGATTGGGAGAAGGAAATTCACGCTTCGTTTTGACCTCAGCCTGCAGAGCACGCGTGGGGGAGACATCATTCACCGCAGCCTCACGCCGTTGCTTAATGAACTGACGACTCGCCAGCACGGCAATAATCGCCAGAACGATAATAAAGATTAACGGTGGTTTGCTCATAGCGCTCTCATGCCTGTTAAATCAGGCGGCAAAGCATACAACCAGAGTTGCCTGATTGTCACATCTCAGAGGCTTAACCTAAACTGGAAGTGATATTTTGGGATCTTTCACCATTTTGAGTAAAAAAGGGAGAAACAATGCTCTGGTCTTTCCTCGCTGTACTTTTCTCCGGCTGGCTCTATGTCGATGCCACCTATCGCGGCCCACAATGGCAGCGCTGGCTGTTTAAGCCCGTCACGCTGCTGCTGCTGGTCGGGCTCGCCTGGCAGGCCCCGGTGCTGCAAACCACGGACTATCTGATTCTGGCCGGTCTGGTTGCGACGCTGGTCGGTGATGCGTTAACACTGCTGCCGCGTCAGCAGATGCTCTACGCCGTCGGGGCGTTTTTCCTGTCGCACCTGCTCTATACGCTCTGCTTCGCCGCCAGTATGACAATGACCTTCTTCTGGCCGATTCCGCTGACGCTGCTCATCATCGGTGCTGCCCTGATTGGCATCATCTGGAGCCGACTGGAGGATCTGCGCTGGCCTGTCTGCACCTTTATTGGCATGACGGTAGTGATGACCTGGATAGCGACCGAGCAGTACTTCTTCCGCCCGACCGATTACAGCTTCTCGATCATGGTCGGTGCTGGTCTGCTGCTGCTGGCCAACGCGGTCTGGTTTATCTCGCACTATCGTCGTCGCTTTAGCGCTGACAGCGCGATTGTGGCCGCCTGCTACTTTGCCGGTCACTTTATGATCGTGCGTTCACTGTGGGTCGTCTGAGAAATGAGTCTTGACTCTGGAGTTCACTCCAGAGTGTAGGATAAGGGATGAGCAACGTTGCTCATCCCGCGACGCTTACACTCCGGAGGTCATATGCATCAACATCACGCCTGTAGCTGCGGCAAACCGCGTGCCAGCCACGCCGCAGCAAAACCGCTGTGCCAGGTTCGTCAGGCCCGTCCACTTTCCCTTTCTATTCATGCTGCTACGCCCGTGACCGCGGATACGGCAGGCTGCTGCTGTGACGGCAACAGCGGCCCTGGCAATGAGGCCGACACTGCTGAGGAAAGCGACCGGCGAGGCGCCTGGCCCTTTAGCTGGCAGGTCAGCGGGATGGACTGTCCGGGCTGCGCCCGCACCATTGAAACCGCCGTGCGCCAGATAAACGGCGTAACCGACGCCCGCGTGCTGTTCAGCAGCGAGAAGCTGGTGGTTAAGGCTGACGACGATGTAAAAAGCGCCGTTGAACAGGCCGTAAAAAAAGCCGGTTTCCAGCTTGTTACACCTTCGGAGACGCCGTCCGCAAGCTCGCGCTGGCAGCAGAACCGGATATTGATTTTACTGGCGCTGCTGGTACTCGCCAGCAGCGTACTCAGCCAGTTCGCACCCGTCTGGGGCGATCGGCTGTTTGTGCTGACCACCCTGGTCGGCCTGGTCCCGGTCGCGCGCGGTGCCTGGCAGCGTCTGCGAAGCGGATCGCCTTTTACCATTGAGACATTAATGACGCTGGCGTCGGCAGGCGCGCTGATTATTGGCGCGCATGCTGAAGCCGCCATGGTGCTGGTGCTGTTTCTGCTGGGCGAACAGCTGGAAAGCTATGCCGCGTCCAGGGTACGCAGCGGCGTCACCAGCCTGATGGCGTTGCGGCCTGAATCAGCGATTCGCCTGGAACGGGGCAAACGCAGTGAGGTGCCGCTGGCGACGCTGCAACCGGGTGATGTGATTGAGGTCGCGGCGGGCAGCCGCTTGCCAGTCGACGGCCGTTTAATCAGCCCGCTCGCCAGTTTCGATGAGAGCGCGCTGACGGGTGAGTCATTGCCCGTCACCCGCGCCAGCGGTGAACAAATCCTGGCCGGGGCCACCAGCGTCGACCGGCTGGTGACGCTGGAAGTGATGTCGAAGCCGGGGGAAAGCGCGATTGACCGTATCCTGCAGCTGATTGAAGAAGCGGAAACGCACCGTGCGCCGGTTGAACGCTTTATCGATCAGTTCAGCCGCATTTACACGCCGCTGGTCATGCTGCTGTCGCTGCTGGTGATGGTCGTGCCGCCCCTGCTTTTCGCAGCTGACTGGCAGCCGTGGATCTACAAAGGGCTGACCCTGCTGCTGATTGGCTGCCCCTGTGCACTGGTGATCTCTGTGCCCGCTGCCATTACTTCCGGACTGGCGGCGGCGGCGCGTCAGGGTGCACTGATTAAGGGGGGTGCAGCGCTGGAACGTCTGAGTTCGCTACGCAGGATGGCGTTTGATAAAACCGGCACGCTGACGCTGGGCAAGCCCCAGCTGACGCAGATCCTGCGGTTTAGCGAAGCCAGCGAGTCAGAGATGCTGGCGTTAAGCGCTGCGGCGGAACAGGGTGCGACCCATCCGCTGGCCAGCACTATCGTGGCAGCTGCGCAGGCACGTAACCTGATCATTCCTGACGCGCAGGATCAGCAGGTACAGGCGGGACGCGGCATCAGTGCGCGGGTCTCAGGCCAGCAGATTCAGCTGCTGACGCCCGGCCATACGCCCGGTCTGACGCCGCAGCAAAGCGCGCAGATTGCGCAACAGGAAGCCGAAGGTGAAACCCTTGTGGTGGTGGTGCGCGATGGCGAGGCGCTGGGTGCGCTGGCCCTGCGCGATCAGCTGCGCGACGATGCCGTGGAGGCGTTAAAGGCGCTGAAAAAGCTGGGTATTGAGAGCCTGATGCTGACCGGCGATAACCCGCGCGCGGCAGCCACCCTTGCCCGCCAGCTCGATATTGATTATCGCGCCAGCCTGCTGCCCGCCGATAAAGTCGCGGCCATCCGTGAACTGAGTCAGCAGCAGCCGCTGGCGATGGTCGGAGATGGCATTAACGACGCCCCGGCGATGAAAGCGGCGACGCTGGGCATTGCGATGGGTAGCGGCACCGATGTTGCGCTGGAAGCGGCTGATGCGGCCCTGACGCGGAATCAGCTCAGCAATCTGGCCCCGATGATTGCGCTGGCACGCCGGACACGGCGCATCATTCGCCAGAATATCGGCATTGCACTGGGGCTGAAGGCGATTTTCCTGGTCACCACCCTGCTGGGTCTGACCGGACTCTGGCTGGCGGTGCTGGCAGATTCCGGTGCGACCGCGCTGGTTACCGCCAACGCGCTGCGGTTACTGCGGCGTCGCGCCTGAGTAAGAGGCTCTGTCTGAAGAGAGTTAACGGCGGCCTGAACGGCTGCTGTTAACCCGCCAACCCTTTGCGAATCAGAAACTGATAGGGCAGCGTGTCGGTCTGCTGTGCCAGCAGGCCGTGTTCCATGAAACGGCAGAAGCCGGGAATATCGCGGGTCGTCGCCGGATCATCGGCGATGATCAATAACGTCTCGCCATCCTGCAGGCTGCGTACAGTTTTGCGCACCATCATCACCGGCTCCGGGCAACGCAGGCCACGGGCGTCCAGCTGATGGTCGGCAGAGGAAAAAGCATCGCTCATAATCAACTCGATCCAGGTAAGGGGCGCTCATTCTAGCGCGTGCTGGCGGTGAAGCAAGGCGATAACGATTGCGTTAAAATTAACCATTGCATAAAAAGCACAACGCGGTAATATGCCGCCGCTTTTTGCTCATAAAACTGCCAGGCGCTGCCCGAACGGCGTCCCGCAATGGGTTCCCTCACCCCAACATTAAAAAGGTTGAATATGCTCGCATTTTCTTCACGTCAGCGCATGCATGCGCTTTTCTGGCTATCACTGTTTCACCTGCTGGTGATCACCTCCAGTAACTACCTGGTGCAGTTGCCGATCTCCGTCTTTGGCTTCCACACCACCTGGGGGGCGTTCAGCTTCCCGTTTATCTTCCTGGCGACCGATCTCACCGTGCGTATTTTTGGCGCACCGCTGGCCCGATGCATTATTCTGGCCGTGATGATCCCGGCGCTGTTTATTTCGTATGGCGTCTCGGCGTTGTTCTATCAGGGTGAGTGGCAGGGCTGGCAGGCGCTGGAAGTGATGAATCTGTTTGTTGCCCGTATCGCCTGCGCCAGCTTTATGGCTTACGCGCTGGGTCAGATCCTCGACGTTCATGTCTTCAACCGTCTGCGTCGTCTGCCTCAGTGGTGGATAGCACCCGGCTGCGCCATGTTCCTGGGGAATATCAGCGATACGCTGGCCTTCTTCTTTATCGCCTTCTATAAAAGTCCCGATGCGTTTATGGCGCAGCACTGGGTTGAGATTGCTCTGGTGGATTACAGCTTCAAGGTGCTGATCTGCATGGTTTTCTTCCTGCCTGCCTATGGCGTACTGCTCAATGCTGCATTGAAACGTATGGCTGAACGCCAGACCGCCCGCCAGGTCAATTTCGGCTAATAGCCCATACCGTTTCCACGACTATCCGCTAAGATCTTCTGACAATCATCAGGTTGCGTTTGCAACCTGATTCCTGTTGTATTAACGCCTGACTGGAAACTTAAAAAGGGATTCTGATGCGCAACCTGGTGAAATATGTAGGAATGGGTTTACTGGTACTTGGCCTGGCGGCCTGTGACCAGAAGAAAGATGAAGCGGCGAACGACAACGGCGTTAGCGCCAGTCAGTCAGCGCAGACCGTCACGCTGATGGATGGCAAACTGAGCTTCTCACTGCCGCCAGGCATGTCAGATAAAAGCGGGAAACTGGGTTCGCAGACCACGAACATGCACGTTTATGCGGATGAAACCGGTGCCCGCGCCATTATTGTGATTGCCGGTGACCCGACCAGTGACGGGCTGGATGTGCTGTCGAAGCGCATGGAACAGCAGCAGCGTAACCGCGACCCGCAGTTGCAGGTGGTGTCGAACAAACCTGTGACGCTGAAAGATCAGCCCGCTCAGCAGCTGGATACCGTAATTTCTGCTAACAACCAGACCTCATGGTCTTCCGTGGTTCTGGCAAAAGTGGATGGCAAGCTGGTGACGCTGCAGATTACGCTGCCAGGCGATAATCAGCAGCAGGCGCAGAGCGATGCTGACAGCATTGTGAAAAGCATTACGCTGAAGTAAAACAAAAGGCTGGCTTCCCACCGGGAAGCCAGCCTTTGTTCAGAGCACGTTATAACCCTGTATTTTCCCGGATATATTTCCGCGCTTTCACAGCATACTCAAATGGATTGGCCAGCGCCGGATCCTGCTCCGCTTCCACCACCATCCAGCCTTTGTAGCCGTAATCGTCCAGGATTTTAAACACTGGTTTAAAGTCGATCACGCCATCGCCCGGCACGGTAAAGGTGCCCTTTTTCACCCCTTCCAGGAACGAGAGATGATTCTCGCGCACCTCAGCCACCACATCATCACGCACATCTTTGAGATGAACGTGGAAGATGCGCGGCAGATATTTTTCCAGTACCGCCAGCATCTTCTGCTGGGAGCCTTCGGAGTAGTAGACATGGCCGGTGTCATAGAGCAAACCGACCTGCTCGTCAGTCATCGCCATAAACTGGTCGATCTCTTCTGTGGTCTGAATGCCGGTGCCCATGTGGTGATGCAGCGTCACGCGCATTCCCTTCTCTGCTGCGATGCGGGCCAGTTCGTTGTAGCCCTCTGCGGTTAGCCGCCACTCTTCATCGGTGAAAATCGCTTTCTCGTCAAACACCGCCAGCGTGGTGCCCTGAATACTTTTACTCTGCTCAGAACAGCCAATCACACGCGCGCCCATCGCATGCAGGAAGTTCATGTGCTCAATGAACTGCTCGATGGTTTTCTCTTTGTCACCATTAGCGAAAAAGGTGCTGAACCAGGCGTTGCAGATTTCGATACCGCGAATGTCGAGCATCGGTTTCAGAATCGCCGGATCGCGCGGATATTTACTGCCCACTTCGCTACCGGTAAAGCCCGCCAGCGCCATCTCACTGACGGTCTGCTGGAAGGTGTTTTCACTGCCAAGATCCGGCATGTCATCGTTGGTCCAGCCGATCGGCGCGATCGCCAGTTTAACAATCTCTTTATTCATCTTCTTATTCCTGGATGGAGAGCGGCCAGGCCGCATAGAGGGCTGAATCAGTTATAGAAAGCGGGACGCGGCGGCATCTCTACCGGCTCAATCGCACCACTGCTCTGCGCTTTGATGCAGGCGTCGGCGGCCACCGAGGCAGCAAAGCCATCCCAGGCAGAAGGACCGGTAAGCTGACCCGCGTTGATGTCGTTGATAAACGCCTGCAGCTCAACGTCATATGCCTCGATAAAGCGATCTTTCCAGTCCACCAGAATGGTGTTCGACAGGCGGGCATCTTTGCGCAGCTGCACCGAAGAAGGCTCTGGCAGGCGGGCAATACCCTCTTCACCGACCACTTCACACTGAATGTCATAGCCGTAAGCGCAGTTAACGAAGATCTCGACGTCGATGCGCACCCCTTTGTGGGTTTCGAACAGGACGATCTGCGGGTCTTTCAGCTGACCATGGGTCTTCGACGTCACGCGCGGGAAGATCACCTGCACCGTTTTATAGTCGTCACTGGTCAGCCAGCGCAGCACATCCAGCTCATGGATCAGGGTATTCGTGATCGCCATCGGCGTGGTGTAGTTCTCCGGCACAGTCGGGTTGCGGTGCGCGCAGTGCAGCATCAGCGGCTCACCGATATCACCATCGGTGATCACTTTTTTCAGAGCGCGGTAGCCCGCATCGTAAGGGCGCATAAAGCCAACCTGCACCAGGCGTTTACCCGCCTGAATCTCTGCATCTACCACCCGGCGGCAACCCTCGGCGCTCATTGCCAGTGGCTTCTCACAGAAGACCGGTTTACCAGCGGCAATCGCCGCCAGGGTGAACTCTTCATGGGTCGGATCCCATGAGGTGACCAGCACCGCATCGACGTTGGGTGACTGAATCACATCGTGACCATTTTCAAACACCTCCGCCTCAATATTCAGGCGTTGCAGTGCAGCACGCGCGCCGTCGACATTGATATCAGAGACGGCAACCACCTGAGCCCCCTGCAGCACATGGCTGCAGCGGCGAATATGTTCCTGACCAATTGCACCTGTACCGATGACGCCAAGTTTCAAAGTCATAATTACACCTGTGTAGGGTTTGTACGGATAAGAGGAAAACGGGCCGCAGCACGGCCCGGAAATCAGTATTTGCGCGCCTGATCCAGATGGCTGTTGAGCTTGTCCGCCACCGCCTGAGCGCGTTCGGTTTTTGACGCCTGCGCCACGCCGACATGCCACCAGCTGAAATATTTGTGGATCATGGTTTTTGGCAGCACTTTGATGTCGATAAGGGTGGAAACCGTCTGGGTGCGGGCATCTTCCAGCGCCGCTTTAAGCTGTTCCAGGCTAGTGACGCGATAAGTTTTGCAGCCATAACCGGCAGCAATGGCCGCGAAATCGACCGGAATAAAGCCACCGTCCAGCCTGCCGCTTTCCGCATTACGGAAACGGAACTCGGTGGTGAAGCTGTCCATACCGTGTTCCATCTGCAGGTTGTTGATACAGCCGTTAGTCATGTTATCCAGCAACACGACGTTGATCTTCGCCCCTTCCTGAATCGAGGTGACCAGTTCAGAGTGCAGCATCATAAAGGAGCCGTCGCCAACCAGCGCATAGACCTCGCGCTGCGGCTGCGCCAGTTTTGCACCCAGCGCGGCATTGACTTCATAACCCATGCAGGAGTAGCCATATTCGACGTGGTAGGCGTTGTAATCTTTGGTGCGCCAGACACGCTGCAGGTCGCCCGGCAGGCTGCCTGCGGCGGCTACCACGACCGCATCTTTCGGCAGTTGCTCATTTAAGGTGCCGAGCACGCTGCTTTGCGTCAGCAGTGACTGAGTCAGGCGGTTAAATTCTGCGAAAACCGCTTCGCGGTCGAGATGGTCAGCAATCTCCGGCACAAAGTCGCCATCGTGATATTCCACCTGATAGACGCGCTGCGTCTCTTTCAGCAGCTGGCTCTGCGCCTGCTCAATCTGGTTGCCCCAGTCATTGCTGTAGTGCTGTGAGGCCAGCGCAGCGGTGAGCGCGGTCAGCCCTTCACGGGCATCGGCCAGCAACTGCACGCCATCGAGCTTATAGCTGTCGAAGTTGCTGACGTTGATGTTCAGGAAGCTGACATCGGGATGCTGGAAAATCCATTTCGATGCGGTGGTGAAGTCGGTATAGCGGGTGCCGATGCCGATGACTAAATCGGCTTCTTTCGCCAGCAGGTTCGCGGCCAGACAGCCGGTTTCGCCTACGCCGCCGACATTCAGCGGATGGTCAGAGACCAGCGTGCCCTTGCCCGCCTGCGTCTCGGCAAAGGGGATCTGATAGCGTTCGGCAAACTGGCGCAGCGCCTCGCCCGCTTCAGAGTATTTCACCCCACCGCCGCAGATAATTATCGGCTTGCGCTTACGGTTAATCAGCGTCAGGGCATCCGCCAGCTGCGCCGCGACCGGCAGGCGGCGATCCAGACGGTGCACGCGTTTCTGGAAGAAGTAGTCCGGGTAATCCCAGGCCTCACCCTGCACATCCTGTGGCAGCGACAGCGTGACTGCGCCAGTTTCGGCCGGATCGGTCAGGACACGCATGGCATTGATACAGGCTGACATCAGCTGCTCAGGGCGGCTGACGCGATCCCAGTATTTGCTGACGGCGCGGAAGGCGTCATTGGTGCTGATGCTGAGATCGTAGCTCTGCTCAATCTGTTGCAGCACCGGATCGGGCTGACGGGTGGCGAAGACGTCGCCGGGCAGCAGCAGCAGAGGAATGCGGTTAGCGGTCGCAGTGGCGGCGGCAGTAATCATGTTAGCCGCACCCGGTCCCACAGACGAACTGCAGGCGATAATCTGACGGCGCAGCGACTGACGGGCAAAGCCGGTGGCAGCATGGGCCATACCCTGCTCGTTACGACCCTGCCAGACCACCAGATCGCCACTGTCCTGTTCCAGCGCCTGGCCCAGCCCCAGCACGTTGCCATGGCCGAAAATCGCGAAGATGCCTTTGACGAACTTCGTCTCAGTGCCATCAACATCGATGAATTGATTATCAAGAAATTTAACCAGCGCCTGTGCCGTGGTCAGTCTGATTGTGCCCATGTTTCTTCCTTACATGCTGGTGGACCCCGACTTCCGCGACAGCGCGCCAGGCGTTGTCATTGGCGGAAAAGCGGCCGGAATAACTGAAACGTGAGGCGATTATAAACAAATATATTTTTCATAAAACACGATTACAGAAGAAACATTTCATTTTGCGAGTGAGATCAAATTTAACGGTGGCAACAGGTCTGGCGGGCAATCACGGCGAGGAAATCTGGAACGTTTAGCAGAGAGTGATTCATGATGAAAAAATTCATTTCAATGCAGCAGCTTGCCTGACTGGCGTACGGATTCCTGCGATCCCCCTCACAACCCTGACATACCGCACATCGTGACGACAGAGACCGCGCAGACGGGTGGCAATCAGGAGTTTTACCTGGTTCACAAAATTGCGATGGATATTTCATTTCATATTGAATATGGAATTTTTATTCCTCATACTTATCTCATAGCCAGTCAGATCCCTACAGACCCGGAAGCAGAGCCTGCCTGGATCGATCTTTTCGCCCGCCAGCTCTGCGAATCACAGAAGGAAACTACAGGTATGAGTACACAACAGAAGCCGCTTGATGTGATTTGTATCGGGCGCATCGCCGTTGATTTTTATGGCCAGCAGATTGGGGCACGGCTGGAAGATGTCACCTCCTTTGCTAAATATCTGGGCGGATCGTCAGGCAACGTCGCTTATGGCACCGCGATTCAGGGGCTGAAATCGGCAATGCTGGCGCGGGTGGGAGATGAGCATAATGGTCGTTTTCTGCGTGAGGAGTTGCAGCGCGTGGGCTGTAACACCGATGCTCTGATCACCGATGCAAAACGCCTGACCGGCATGGTGATTCTGGGGATTAAAGATGAAGAGACTTTTCCGCTGATTTTCTACCGTGATAACTGCGCTGATATGGGTCTGGTACCGGACGATATCGATGAAGCCTTTATTACCTCGTCCCGCGCGGTGGCGGTTACCGGCACGCACTTGTCACATCCGCAGACGCGTGAAGCGGTGCTGAAAGCGCTGGATATCGCCCGCCGCAATGGCCTGCGAACGGCGCTGGATATCGATTACCGCCCGGTGTTATGGGGACTGACCTCTTTGGGCGACGGCGAAACACGTTTCATTGAGTCGTCTCAGGTCACTCAGCAGTTGCAGGAAGTGGTGCACTATTTCGATTTGATCGTCGGCACCGAAGAGGAGTTTCATATTGCCGGTGGCAGCACCGATACCCTGACTGCGCTGAAGAACGTGCGTCAGGCGAGCCAGGCGACGCTGGTCTGCAAACGCGGTCCGCTGGGTTGTGTGGTATTTGAAGGTGAAATTCCGGATAGCTGGGAACAGACTCAGCTGCACACCGGCGTGCGCGTCGACGTGCTCAACGTGCTGGGCGCGGGCGATGCCTTTATGTCTGGCCTGCTACGCGGCTGGCTGAATGATGAAGGCTGGGAGCAGGCGTGCCGTTATGCCAATGCCTGTGGCGCGCTGGTGGTGTCACGCCACGGCTGTGCCCCTGCCATGCCAACTAAAGCGGAGCTGGATGATTTCCTGAGCCGCGACACAGAGGTGAAACGTCCCGACCTCGACAGTCGTCTGAACCATCTGCACCGTGTGACCACCCGTAAGCAGCAATGGCCGGAACTGAACGTGTTCGCCTTTGACCATCGCAAACAGCTGGCGGATATGGCGCAGGAAGCGGGCGTTGATGAGAGCCGTATTCCACAACTTAAACTGCTGCTGCTGGAAGCCGCTCAGCAGGCGGCCAGTGAGGCAGGATTAGAGAACAAAAGCGGCATTCTGGCAGATACCACATATGGTCAGAAAGCCCTGAATGCCATCACGGGTAAGAAGTGGTGGATTGGCCGCCCAATCGAGCTGCCCAGCTCACGTCCACTGCGTCTGGAGCATGGTAACATCGGCTCGCAGCTAATCGACTGGCCCGCCGAACATGTCGTGAAATGTCTGGTTTTCTATCATCCTCATGACAGTGCTGAACTGCGCAAAGAGCAGGATGATCTGGTGCTCGATGTCTGGAAAGGCTGTAACAAAAGTGGCCATGAGCTGCTGCTGGAAGTGATTCTTCCTGAGAGCAACCCGGATAAGAAGGAAGCCTATTACCTTGAGATACTCAGTCATTTCTACAGTCTGGGTATTCAGCCGGACTGGTGGAAACTGCCTCCGCTATCCGCAGAGAGCTGGCAGGCGATCAGTCGTCTGATTGAAGAGCAGGATCCTCACTGTCGCGGCATTCTGTTGCTTGGTCTGGATGCACCCGAAGAGAAACTTAAAGCGGGCTTCGCCGCGGCGGCCAAAGCGCCATGGGTAAAAGGTTTTGCGGTGGGTCGCACCATCTTTGGTCAGCCTTCGCGTCAGTGGTTGCAGGGTGAACTGGACGATCAGGCGCTGATTGAGACCGTAAAAGGCAACTATCTGCGGCTGATTGCGTACTGGCGCGCGGCCCGCGCGTGATTTGCTGCTCTGCACCAGGCTGCCTCAACCGCGATGGCCTCAGACTGCTGACTCACTCAAAGCAGGGTGAATGTTGCAGTAACGAATAAGCTCAACGCGCAGGTAACACGGTCAGAAGAGGAAAGCGTCCCGCGCCCGGGACAAAAACGCCGGGAGCGTTTTTGAACAACGCGAAGCGTTGGCCCGGCAACGGGCGCACCTCATGGATGAGGTGCGTAATCGCGCGGGCCGAGCGGCCATGGATGGCTTGAGCGACTTTCCGATCTGACCGTGTTACCTGAGCCTGTGCGGACTCATAGCAAGCAGAGACAGACTTTTTAGTAATATCACGCCATCCCAACCGGGATGGCATTTTACTGGTTACCCCTCTTCCCTTCTGTCATTTCATCCCAGCTATCATTTCATCCCGTTTTTCACCCTGTCATTGCCCGCCAGGATGCCCGCCTGGGCGCGCTAAAGCCAATCTGTGAACCATTTCATAAAGCCATGAAATAAACCGCTTCGTTGACGCAAACAAATGAAATTTTCCATCCATCTGATACTATAGCGCTCATTATGCAGCCATTATTCTAATGATACGGGCAGAAGTGATGAACAATAATCCCACCCAACTTTCTCTCTTGCAGGACGATATTCGTCGTCGCTACGAAACGCTGAGTAAGCGTCTTAAACAGGTTGCGCGCTACATCCTTGATAACAGTAACAGTATTGCTTTCGATACCGTCGCCTCGATTGCTCAGCAGGCCGATGTACCACCGTCGACGCTGATCCGTTTTGCGAATGCGTTTGGCTTCAGCGGCTTCAACGAAATGAAACAGGTTTTTCGTCAGCACCTGATGGAAGAGACGGTCAACTATACCGAGCGCGCACGTCTGTTTCGTCAGACCTCAACGGACGACAGCGCCAGTGCGCCTGAGAGTCCGGCGGAGATCCTCAACGTCTTTACCATGGTGAACAGCCAGGCGCTGCAGCAGCTGGCGATGCAGGTGAATCCTGAGCAGCTGAACAAAGCAGTGAAACTGCTGAATGAGGCTGAGAACATCTATGTAATTGGCCTGCGTCGCTCGTTCAGCGTCGCCTCCTATCTGGTCTACGCGCTGCGTCATCTGGAGCGTCGTGCTTTTCTGATTGATGGTCTGGGCGGGATGTTTACCGAGCAGCTCAGCCTGGTTAACCCGAAAGATGTGGTGATTGCGATCAGCTACTCGCCTTATGCGCGTGAAGCGGTCGAGGTCGTCGAAATGGGGGCTAAGCGTGGCGCGCATCAGATCGCCATTACCGACAGCCAGGTCAGCCCGCTGGCTGCCTTTAGCGATGTCTGCTTTGTGGTGCGTGAAGCGCAGGTCGATGGCTTCCGTTCGCAGGTCGCCTCACTCTGCCTGGCACAGACGCTGGCGGTGTCACTGGCGCTGAATAATGCCGAAACCTCCTGAGTTACATACAACAAAAAGGGCAGCCCGATTGGCTGCCCTTTTTTACAGGCATGCACTGATAAAACCGCTGCGCCTTACTCTGTTCGTGGATAGCTGTCGCTGTTCACCCAGGCATGATCTTTCTCCCAGCTGAATTTCCACAGCCGTACCGGCCCTGCCATCACGTTCAGATAGTAGTTGTTGTAACCGGCCAGCGTCGCAACCGGATGATAGCCACGCGGCACCATCACGACGTCGCGATTATAGGGTGCCATACAGGCATCCAGTGAGCGATCGTCGGTGTAGACGCGCTGCATGGCAAAGCCAGGTTCCGGATCGAAACGGTGATAGTAAGTCTCTTCCAGGTAGGTTTCGTTTTCACTCTCCTCCTGATCATGCTTGTGGCTGGGATAGGAACTGGTATCGCCTTCGTTGGTATAAACTTCCACCACCAGCAGGCTGTCTGCCGGTTCAGTATCAGGCAGGATATTATGTACCAGACGCTGGTTGCGCCCTTTACCGCGATGCTCAACACCGACATCGGCTGGCGCAATCAGTCTTGCGGGCAGATTGCCCTGACCGGGTGCGTTACAGACGGCCAGCTCAAGATCGCTGTCAGCATAGACTTCCACTTCATCGTCATGCGGCACATACACGGAATACGGTGGCACGCGTTCGAAAGGCGACATGCGCTTACCGATCCCGGGAAACTCAGCATGACGGGTTTTCACCGAGGCCAGCCCGGCCACCAGCACCAGACACAGCTCTTTATCACCGCTGGTCAGGCGCAGGGTTTCCCCTTTTTTCAGCAGATAAGCATCAAAGCCAACATAACGCCAGCCAGCACGCTCAGGCGTCACATGCTGGATACGACCCTGTGCGTCAGGGGCCTGTGCTTTCGACAGTAAAGACATCCTGATCCTCCTCTCTGTCAGGATTGACGCTGCGGTAGGTTCACGGGCAAGGTGCCAGCGAACAAAGCGACCGGCTGACTCTCCTGCCGGTCGCGATCAGCGTTGAAATAGATCAGCCTAAGGTTGGCATACTGAATTCAGACACAGTCTGCTGACCGGACGGCCAGCGCACAGTGGCGGTTTTCATGCGGGTATAGAAGCGCACGCCATCCGGCCCGTGAACATTAAGCGCGCCAAACACGGAACGCTTCCAGCCCCCGAAGCTGTGGAATGCCATCGGCACCGGAACCGGCACGTTAACACCAACCATGCCCGCTTCAACGTTCTGCACAAACTCACGCGCGGTGTGACCGTTGCTGGTGAAAATTGCGCTGCCGTTACCAAACTCATGGCTGTTGACCAGCTGCAGCGCGCTGTCGTAGTCCGGTGCGCGCATGATGCTCAGCACCGGCCCAAAAATCTCTTCACGCCAGATCACCATCTCAGAGGTGACGTTATCAAACAGCGTGCCGCCAACGTAGTAACCTTCGGCGTGACCTGCAACCTGCACGTTACGGCCATCGACCACCAGCTTCGCGCCTTCCTGCTCGCCTTTATCGATGTAACCCAGCACCTTCTTCTGGTGCGCGGCGGAGACAACCGGTCCCATCTCATTTTCATCGGCACCCTGATTGATCCCAGGACCGATCCGCAGCGCTTTCACCAGTGGCGTCAGACGGGCAATCAGCTTGTCAGCAGTGTCATCGCCCACCGCGACCACAACCGGCAGCGCCATGCAGCGTTCACCGGCCGAGCCAAACGCACCGCCCATAATCGCGTTAACGGTGGCATCCAGATCGGCATCCGGCATAACGATAGCGTGGTTTTTCGCCGCGCCAAATGCCTGCACCCGCTTGCCGTGGGCGCTGGCAGTTTTATAGATATGCTCAGCAACGCCGGACGAGCCGACGAAGCTTACCGCTGCGATGCGCGGATCTTTATAGAGCTGCTCAGCATCTTCGTTAGAGCTGTGCACCACGTTGAATACGCCATCCGGCAGTCCCGCTTCAGTCAGCAGCTCGGCCATGCGCACGGCCGCAGAGGGATCCAGCGCCGGCGGTTTCAGAACAAAGGTATTACCGCAGGCCAGCGCGATCGGGAACATCCACAGCGGCACCATCGCGGGGAAGTTAAACGGCGTAATCCCCGCTACAACACCCACCGGCTGCATCAGCGAAAAGCTGTCAACGCCGCCGCCGACGTTCGGGGAATATTCACCTTTAAGCAGATGTGGAATCCCGCAGGCAAACTCAATCACTTCAATGCCGCGCGTCAGTTCACCTAACGCATCAGACCAGACTTTGCCATGCTCAGAGACAATCAGCGCCGCCATCTCTTCACGATGCTGCTCCATCAGAGCTTTAAAGTTAAACAGAACGCGGGCGCGACGCAGCGGCGAGGTTTTTGACCAGGCAGCAAATGCGTCATGCGCGACACCAATCGCCTGGGCCACTTCATCAGCAGTACTTTGCGTCAGTTCACGTACCACTTTGCCGGTTGCCGGATCGTAAACAGGAATGGTTTCATTGCTGGCGCTGAAAGTCGTTTTGCCGCCAATAAAGTTACCTATGATTGTCATGATGTTGCCTCTTAAGATGGTTAAGTTTCCTGCAGACGGGCCCTGTGGCCTGCCACACTGCCTGACCAGGCAAACCTGAAAGCGTGCTATGAAGCTATTACAGTGGAATAAATTTTTCAAATAGTTCTTTTTGGAAAATTTGCTTTTAGCGGCACGGATCGCATTTTTGCCGCCCTCCAGCCTCTGACGATGTCCCGATGGCAGGCGGCGTTTAACCGCGCTCAGCCTTAGCCAGACAGGCAAAAAGCAGTGGCGGACAAAGCGGGTAATCCTGCGATGTTGATCCAGCGTTTATGCATCAGACTGAAACGGAATATGAAATTAATGCGAGACCGATCTAATAATCTGTATTTCATAATTCACTATTAATGAAATAAATGTTTTCTTTAGTTCATCCTTCTCCTGTCCCGGAGTCAACGCATGGCCATCGATCCCACCCGTTTCTGTATCAATCGCAAAATTGCGCCCCGGCTCTCGCTGGAAGCCTTCTTTCAGCTGGTTCAGCGTCTGGGGCTGAGCAAGGTCGAACTGCGTAATGACATGCCGGGCGGCAGCGTCACCGATGACCTCAGCACCGATCAGCTGCGCGCCCTGGCGGATAAGTATCACATCGATATTGTCACGATTAATGCGCTCTACCCCTTTAACCGGATCGATGACGCGCTGCTGACGCGGGCGGAGTCGCTGCTACAAACCGCACAACAGATCGGCGCAAAGGCACTGGTGATGTGCCCACTGAATGAGGGAATTACCGTGTCGCCTCAGCAGACGCAGGCGGCAATGCAGCAACTGGCGCCGCGCTTTGCACACTATGGCATTCAGGGGCTGGTGGAGCCGCTGGGGTTTCCGATCAGCTCACTGCGTTCGATCGTACAGGCGCAGCAGTTGATCGCCGCGGCGGATGTGCCCTTCAGGCTGCTGCTGGATACCTTTCACCATCATCTTTATGAACAGGCTGAACAGGAATTTCCGGCGGGTATCGATATTGACCAGATTGGGCTGGTGCATCTTTCGGGTGTGGAAGATCGGCGTCCGACTGCCGAACTGACCGACGACGAACGCATCATGCTGAGTGACAACGATGTGCTGAAGAGCGTGGTGCAGGTTAAACGGCTGGAGATGCTCGGCTATAAGGGCGTCTACGCCTTTGAGCCGTTCTCCGGTCAGCTCAACAGCTGGACACCGGCGGAGATTGAACGCCAGATCCGCCACAGTATTGAACTGCTGCAGGCCTGAAACCTGTTGCACCCGAAATTTATTGGTTTATCTGTGTCTGAAAAGACGTTATGGCCCGCTGCTGGGCCATTTTTTTATCCTGACGAATCCCCGGTTACGGGCTCTGAAGTCTGGCGCCGCTGCAGGCGCAGCGTACAGAAGAAGGCGACGCAGACCAGCAGCGCCGTGAGCAGGTAGACGCGGGAGACGCCGGCATAATTCATGATGAATCCGGCCAGTGGCCCGGTCATTCCCAGCGACAGATCCATAAAAGCAGTGTAGGTCGCCAGGGCGCTGCCCTGATTCTGCTGCGGCACCACTTTTACCGCCACCACACCCAACGCCGGGAACACCAGCGAGAATCCGGCACCGGTCAGAAACGCGCCCGCTTTTGCCATCCAGGGATCACCCGCTGCGGCGACCAGAAAGAGGCCGGCAGCCTCAACTGCCAGACAAACGCTGGCGACCCGCAGGCCACCGTGGCGGTTAATCGCATTCGGGAACAGCAGGCGCGCCCCGACAAAAGCGCCGCTGAACAGGGAAAGCGCAAAGGCGGCCCCTTCCCAGCCTTTATCCTGATAGAACAGCGTGATAAAGGTGGCAATCACGCCGAAACCCGCTGAACCCATCGCCAGAATCGCGCCAAAGCCAGCGATTTTCCCCAGCACCGCCCGAAACGGCAGCGGCCTGGCGCGGCTGGCTTTTACCGCCGGGCGCGGGACCGCGCAGACGATACCCACCACGCAGATGGCCACAATCACCAGCGATAGCCACAGCAGCCCGCCGGCCCGGAAGATCACTACGCCCAGCGGCGCGCCTATCGCCATCGCGCCATAGGTGACGATGCCGTTCCAGGAAATCACGCGGCCAATGTGCAGCGAACCGACCCGCGCTACGCCCCACAACGAGGTGCCGGTGCCGGTGAAGCTCTGGCCCACACCCAGAATCAACCGGCCCACGCAGAGCAGTATCAGGCTCCACAGCGGGGATGCGATCAGTGCCGCCAGCAGAATGCACAACCCGCTAATCAGACAGCCCACCAGACCCGTCACCACCACTTTCTTTGGCCCCCAGAGATCGGCATAGCGCCCGGCATGTGGCCGGCTCAGCAGTGTTGCAACATATTGCAGGCTGATCACCACGCCCGCCCAGAATGCACTGAAGCCCAGCTGGTCATGCACCCAGCCTGGCAGGACCGCCAGCGGCAGACCAATTGTGAGATAGCTGGCAAAGTTGTAGGCGACGATAGAGAGGATCAGCAGCGAGATGTTCAGGCTTCCGGATGGAGCATTCTGTTCCGCTGCAGGCTGTTCAGGCATAGGTTCTCGCACGTAGTTGGCTGAATGATAAGGTTTATCCTTTAACTATACCTGCTTTCGCTACCGGCGCATCACACTGGCACGGTTATCGGGCAGTTAAACGCGGCGCAATAACAGTAACAGCAGGAGGTCGCGGTCCTGCCGTCATAGCTGAGTGCGGTGGCGCTGATTACCTCGCTATTATGCCGCCGCGCTTTACCGTTTCTCTGATAAATCAGATTGTTAATTTTCTTTCAGCTACACTTCCAACAGCCAGATTACGTCACGGGAGAGGCAATGAGCGAGCTGCAACAGGAAAAGATTGGACAAAATATTCTGATAAAACTGGCGATGCTGGTCATCATTCTTGCCGGGGTTCGGGCCGCGTCCGATATTCTGGTCCCGCTTCTGCTGGCGGCGTTCTTTGCCATTGTGCTCAACCCGCTGGTGACGATGCTGATGCGTCGTGGCTTCCGCCGTGGACTGGCGATTGGGCTGGTCATTACTGTGATCTTCTGCGGCATCCTGCTGCTGGGTACCATCATCGCCAGCTCAATGAGCGAGTTTTCTGACCTTTACCCGCAACTGCGCACCACCATGGAGCAGAAAATGACGGTGCTGCAACATCTGGCGGCGGGCTTTCATCTCAATATTTCTACCGACGCGCTGGTACAGCGTTTCGACCCGAATACCATGATGAATCTGGCGAGCGTGGCGCTCAGCGGCTTTTCGGGTGCGATGACCAATACTGTGCTGCTGGTGCTGACCGTGGTCTTTATGCTGTTTGAGGTTCATCACCTGCCTTACAAAATGCGTAACGCGCTGGTGAACCCGAAAATTCGTATCGCCGGGCTGCATAAGGCGCTGAAAGGCGTGACGCATTATCTGGCGCTGAAAACCCTGGTGAGTCTCATCACCGGCATCGCCGTCTGGCTGAGTCTCTATCTGCTGGATGTGAAGTTCGCGCTGCTGTGGGGCGTCGTGGCATTTATCCTCAACTATATTCCTAATATCGGCCCGATTATTGCCGGCATTCCGCCCTTTCTGCAGGCGCTGTTACTGAACAGCCTGTTTGATGCCGCGATGGTGGCAGCGTTGTTTACCGCAATTCATATGGTGTTCGGCAACATGCTGGAACCGCGTCTGATGGGTCGCGGCCTGGGCTTATCAACGCTGGTGGTGTTCCTGTCGCTGGTCTTCTGGGGCTGGCTGCTCGGTCCGGTCGGCATGCTGCTCTCGGTGCCGCTGACCAGTATTACCAAAATCCTGATGGAGACCACGCCAGGCGGCAGCCGTCTGGCGATTATGCTGGGCACCGGACGACCTAAACGCGTTCGGGGATTAACCAAGTAGCCGCTGCTGGACGTGCTGCAGATGGCTCTCCATCGCCTGGCGGGCCGCTGCTTCATTGCCTGCCACAATCGCATCGGCAATCTGCTGATGGTCAGCGTTCATCGCCTGTGCGAAGCTGTTATCGGCATAATGGCGTTCCAGCCGCTGCACGTGCGGGCTGTGACGCCGGTTCCAGAGCTGCTCCAGCAGGTCGCGTAACACGTCATTGCCGCTCATCTCGCCGATCAGCAGATGGAAGCGTTTATCCTGCTCCAGAAATGCCGCATCGTTTTCATTGTACTGCTGCAGTTCAGCGGTCAGCGCCAGCAGTGCCTCCCGCTGCCCGGCGGTACCGTTACGGGCGGCAAATCCTGCCAGCATGCCTTCAAAGGCTTCACGCGCCTGCAAAAGATCCTGCAGGCTGCAGCTCTCCTGCGGGATTGCAGCCTGTGGCTGCGGCTGAGCGACGTAGACGCCGTTGCCGGTGCGGATATCGACCCAGCCGGTCATCTCCAGCGCAATCAATGCTTCACGCACTGACGAACGGCTGACACCCAGCTGTTTTGCCAGCTCGCGCTCGGGCGGCAACAGGCCGCCCGCCACAAAATCACCGTGCGTGATGCTGGCCATAATGGCGTTGGCGATCTGACGATACAGGCGCTCCGTTTTGATGACTGGCAGGGTCATTACCCTCTCCTTTTATTCCGCATAAACCGCTTACTTGCCGGATGCAGTTTGTCATGCTGCGATCCGGATCACGGCCCTGATGTGTCCACTATCCTACTCTTGGCCCAGCGGCCTGACCACTGGGCCACATCACAGTTGAGGAGTAATAATGGAACATACATGGCGATGGTACGGCCCGAACGATCCGGTCTCCCTGGATGATGCGCGTCAGGCGGGCGCAACCGGTATTGTGACGGCGCTGCACCATATCCCTAACGGTGAAGTGTGGCCGGTTGAGGAGATTAAAGCGCGTCAGGCACTGCTGGCGGAAAAGGGTCTGGTCTGGTCGGTGGTTGAGAGCATCCCGGTCCATGAGGCGATCAAAACCCAGCGCGGTAACTACCTTCGCTATATCGCCAGCTATCAGCAGTCGATACGCAATCTGGCCGCCTGCGGTATTGATACCGTCTGCTACAACTTTATGCCGGTGCTGGACTGGACGCGCACCGACCTCGCCTGGACCCTGCCGGATGGCGCAAAAGCGCTACGCTTCGACGCCGACGCTTTCGCCGCTTTCGAGCTGTATCTGCTGCAGCGTCCGGGCGCGGAGCAGGATTACAGCGCGGCTGAACAGCAGGCCGCTGCTCAGCGCTTTGCCACCATGAGCGCTGACGATAAAAGCACGCTGGTGCGCAATATTATTGCCGGTCTGCCCGGTGCCGAAGAAGGTTACACCCTGGAGCAGTTCCAGGCGCAGCTGGCACAGTATGACGGCATCGACAAAGCGAAACTGCGCGAGCATATGGCAACCTTCCTGCGCGCTATCGTGCCGGTTGCGGAAGAAGTAGGTATTAAACTGGCGGTGCATCCGGACGATCCACCGCGCCCGATTCTGGGCCTGCCGCGCATTATCTCTACTCAGGAGGATATGCAGTGGCTGAAGGAAACCGTGGACAGTCTGCACAACGGTTTCTGTTTCTGTACCGGTTCCTATGGCGTGCGTGCCGACAATGTGCTGGTTGAGATGGCGGAAACCTATGCCGACCGCATCAACTTTGTCCACCTGCGCGCCACAAAGCGCGAGGCAAACCCCAGCAGCTTCCATGAAGCCGCACACCTGACGGGCGACGTCGATATGGTCGGTGTCATCAGGATCATTCTGGCGGAAGAGCAGCGGCGACGACGGGCGGGCAATCAGCGAGCGATTCCGATGCGCCCCGATCACGGCCATCAGATGCTGGACGACCTGCATAAAAATACCAATCCCGGCTATTCTGCCATTGGCAGGCTGAAAGGACTGGCTGAGTTGCGCGGCGTTGAAGTGGCGCTGAAACAGATCTATTTTGCTGATTAAGAATCACCTTTACCCTGCGCCCGCGCTCAGGCGGGCCAGGGTCACCCCAGGCTGCAGCAGCGATTCATCCTTCTGCTTGGCCCGCCGTTCTCACCTGTTTTTTTGCTGAATACCAATAAAGGCAAAACAACCTGTCAATAAAATGTAAAGTCTGGTCGATAATTGACCTGAGTCAGTTTAGTTGATCGCAAAAACGCTAATCTGCACCGCCCGGAGAAATGCTATGCTGCGCCACTGATTAGCCCCTCCATATAATACCAATAATACCCAGAGGATTTAGCGGTGCCGCTACTGAAACGAAAACGCGACTACGCCAGGCTGGTGATTATTATCTCCGGCGTGCTGCCTCTGATTATTGGCATTTTTTTCACGGCCCTTGATGCGCGTCACACCGTGTGGCAGCAGCAGATGAGCGCGGCAAAGACGTTATTATCTCAGGCCGAGAGAATGAGCGACAGCGCCTGGAATATGATTACTGAGCTGCGCCAGTTTCAGCATCAGCCCTGCAGCCAGATTGAAAGCCAGTTACAGCGCATCGGTGCGCTGACTCCCTATTTTCGCGCCATTGGTAAAATGGAAGAAAACAGAATTGCCTGCTCTTCAGCCTATGGTACAAAGCCTGCTTTTCTGAGTGATATGATCATGCGTGATGCGCCGGTCACCGGAAAAGCCTGGTGGAGCCTGTCGATTGCCGGAACGGCGGGTGTGCCGGACCGTCCCGCAGTGATTTTTATGCGCGATCTGCCCGATGGTGAGGGATTCTGGGCAGTCGTTGATGGCCAGTATCTGATCGATTTTATGCGCGCCATCAGCAGTACCCATCTCTATCATTTCAGCATGGAATTTAACGACGGCGCCCCGATCTCGTTTGGCGCTCCGCAAATCGCTCAGTCCGGCTGGTTGAAACCGCTGATTTATCAGGCCAGCTCCAGCCGCTATCCGCTCTCTGTCACCCTTATTGCCTCACCCTCTGAGCTGATCCTGGCCTGGCGTCAGGTGATGTTGATCATCATGCCGATGGCGATAATTTTCTCGATTCTGCTGATGATGCTGATGGCGAACTGGCTGCAACGGCGTATTTCCTGGCGCGATGAGATTCGGCGGGCCATCGCCAGCGGTCAGTTCAAGGCGCACTATCAGCCGGTCTATGACAACCGGCTGCAGCGCTGTAGCGGCGCAGAGGTACTGCTGCGCTGGACAACGCCCGACGGTAACGGCATCCGGCCCGATATTTTTATCAGTGCCGCTGAAGCGGAAGGCATGATTGTGCCGCTGACCCGACATCTGCTCGATTTAATTGCAGAGGATGTGCAGGCGTGGCAGGTTGAGCCAGGCTTCCATCTGGCCATTAACGTGGCGGCCGATCATCTGCAGCACCCGGACTTTGTCGACGATATGCTGCACTTCGCCGGGCGGGTAAAAGAGAAGCAGTTCCTGATTACCCTGGAGCTGACCGAACGCAGCCTGATCAAAGATGGCGTTGAGGTGGCACACAAGCTGGAGCAGCTGCGCGGTTGCGGAATGAAAGTCGCGATTGATGATTTTGGTACCGGTCACTGTTCGCTGAGTTACTTACAGACCTTCACCATGGATTATCTGAAGATTGATCGCGGCTTTATCAACACGATCGAATCTTTGGAGGGCAAAACCCCGGTGCTGGATGCAATCATTCAGCTCAGTCATGAGCTTGAGCTGGAAGTGCTGGGGGAAGGCGTCGAGAGCGCATTGCAGTTCAGCTATCTGCAACGGCGCGGCGTGGTCTTCATTCAGGGCTATTATTATGCCCGCCCGATGGACAACGCGGCGTTGATCGCCTGGCTCGCCAGACAGGGCGAACAGCCGGTTAAAGCGAATCACGCCCCTGATACTCATCAGACAGCCAGCATCTGAACCGACCCTGAACTTAACAGGCTTTCCGCGCAATATCGGCGTCTGCGCGTCTTTCGTTATGTCGCATGGCTTACTGCCATCCTGCTCTGTATAGAGAATAACCACCTGTGACGTCGGTATCGCCGCTCATCACTCCTTCCCGCCCCCAATTTGCTGAAAAAAACGGCGATAGTCACGCAGCGTGATAATTTTTTTGCGCAGCTAACAAGCCATATCAGCGATAGAAATAGCCTGTATGTAGCCCAAACATGACAGATATCACACAAAAACGGTATACTCTGTCGCTGTTCGCAATAATAACAACAGTAATTATTGTGTCAGCGAGCGCGTAAACCGTGCTTATTTGAAGCTATGCTTAAATTTCTCAACGCAGCGGTCTGACTGCTTCACCCCGGCTCGCGCCGTTGAGGACTTTCGTGTTCTATAACAGGGTAATTCTATGAAATTGCGTAGGAAGCGTGTAAAACCAATTGGGCTAGATGATGTGACCATCATCGATGATGCCCGTTTACGTAAAGCCATCACCGCGGCCTCTCTGGGTAACGCGATGGAGTGGTTCGACTTCGGTGTTTATGGCTTTGTGGCCTATGCACTGGGTAAAGTCTTCTTCCCGGATGCATCACCAGGTGTGCAGATGATCGCCGCGCTGGGTACTTTCTCTGTACCTTTCCTGATCCGTCCGCTGGGTGGTCTGTTCTTTGGTATGCTGGGCGACAAATATGGTCGTCAGAAAATCCTTTCCATCACCATCATCATCATGTCAGTCAGTACGTTCTGTATCGGCCTGATACCCTCCTATGCCTCCATCGGCATCTGGGCGCCGATTCTGCTGCTGTTAGCTAAGATGGCACAGGGCTTCTCGGTCGGCGGTGAATATACCGGTGCGTCTATCTTTGTCGCCGAATATTCGCCTGACCGTAAACGCGGCTTTATGGGGAGCTGGCTCGACTTTGGTTCGATTGCGGGCTTCGTGCTGGGCGCGGGTCTGGTGGTGCTGATCTCCTCCATTATCGGGGAAGCGAACTTCCTTGAGTGGGGCTGGCGTCTGCCGTTCTTCGTCGCGTTGCCGCTGGGCATCATCGGTCTTTACCTGCGTCATGCGCTGGAAGAGACCCCGGCATTCCAGCAGCACGTGGATAAACTGGAACAGGGCGACCGCGAAGGCCTGCAGGATGGTCCGCAGGTTTCGTTTAAAGAGATTGCGACCAAACATTGGCGCAGCCTGCTCTCCTGTATCGGTCTGGTTATCGCGACGAACGTCACCTACTACATGTTGCTGACGTACATGCCGAGCTACCTGTCGCATAACCTGCACTACAGCGAAGATCACGGCGTGATGATTATCATCGCCATCATGCTTGGTATGCTGTTTGTTCAGCCGATGATCGGCATGATGAGTGACCGTTTCGGCCGTCGTCCGTTTGTCATTATCGGCAGTATCGCCCTGCTGGTCTTCGCAATTCCCGCCTTTATGATGATCAACAGTGGCGTGCTGGGCCTGATTTTTGCCGGTCTGCTGCTGATGGCGGTGATCCTCAACGCCTTTACCGGTGTGATGGCCTCGTCACTGCCTGCGATGTTCCCGACGCACATCCGCTACAGTGCGCTGGCGAGTGCGTTTAACATCTCGGTACTGGTTGCCGGTTTGACGCCAACGCTGGCGGCCTGGCTGGTAGAAACCACCAGCAACCTCTACATGCCAGCCTACTATCTGATGGTCGTCGCAGTGATTGGTCTGATTACCGGTCTGTTCATGAAAGAGACGGCGAACAAGCCACTGAAAGGTGCAACACCAGCCGCCTCAGACATGGAAGAAGCGCGCGAAATCCTGCAGGAGCATCACGATAACATCGAGCATAAAATCGAAGATATCGACGAAGAGATCGCTCGCCTGGAAGCGAAACGTAAAACCCTGGTTCAGCAGCATCCGGATATCAACGAGTAATCGCTCTGCTCTCCCGCCGCCCGGCGGGAGAGTCCTTTTCCCCTCTTATTTCCGCACACAAACCTTCATGCCTTGCGGGCAAAGAGAGTAAACTGTCGTCACTTTTTTCACCTGCGTAAGAATGAAAATGTCTGATTATTCACTTATCCAGCGCCCAAGAAGATTGCGCGCCAGCGCTTCAATGCGTGAAATGTTCCAGGAGTCTTCTCTGAGCCTGAACGATCTGGCTCTGCCTATCTTTGTTGAAGAAGAAGTCGACGATTACAAAGCGATTCAGGCGATGCCTGGCGTGATGCGTATTCCGGAAAAACGTCTCGCTTATGAGATTGAGCGCATCGCCAAAGCGGGCATTCGCTCGGTGATGACCTTTGGTATTTCGCACCATACCGATGCGACCGGCAGCGATGCCTGGAACGAAAACGGTCTGGTGGCACGTATGTCCCGCATCTGCAAAGATACCGTGCCGGAAATGATCGTGATGTCTGACACCTGCTTCTGTGAATACACCAGCCATGGCCACTGTGGGGTGCTCTGCGATCACGGCGTCGATAACGATGCAACTCTGGCAAACCTGGGTAAGCAGGCCGTGGTTGCCGCCGCGGCCGGTGCGGATTTTATTGCGCCGTCAGCGGCAATGGATGGTCAGGTTGAGGCGATTCGCCGGGCACTGGACGCGGCGGGCTTTACCCAGACCGCCATCATGTCCTACTCCACCAAATTCGCTTCATCGTTTTACGGCCCGTTCCGTGAAGCAGCCGGAACAGCGCTGAAAGGCGACCGTAAAACCTACCAGATGAACCCGATGAACCGTCGTGAAGCGATCCGTGAATCGCTGCTTGATGCGGCGCAGGGCGCGGATTCACTGATGGTGAAGCCGGCAGGTGCCTATCTGGATATCCTGCGCGACATTCGTGAACGCACCGAACTGCCGCTGGCGGCGTATCAGGTGAGTGGCGAATACGCGATGATCAAATTTGCCGCACAGGCCGGTGCCATTGATGAGCGTAATGTAGTGCTGGAAAGTCTCGGTGCGATTAAACGCGCCGGTGCGGACCTGATTTTCAGCTATTTCGCCCTTGATCTCGCAGAACAAAAAGTGCTCTGATCCCCTCCTCATAAAGAGCGTGATATGTGTATCACGCTCTCCTTCGCCATAAGGCAAACACCAGAACCTGGCTTCCGCTAAAACAATAAAGGTCTCTGTGATGAAAGCACCTGAAATTCCTGCCGACGAGGCACAACGTTTATCGCAGTTGCGTGCGCTGAACATAATGAACACACCAGCGGAGGAGCGATTTGATCGTTTAACCCGCCTGGCACGCCGCCTGTATGACGTTCCTATCGCGTTAGTCAGCCTGCTGGAAGCTGACCACCAGTGGTTTAAATCTGCTCAGGGCTATAAACCTCAAGGATCGCCCCGCAACATCTCCTTTTGCGGCCATGCCATCCTGCAGGATGAGATCATGATTGTCGAAGATGCGCAAAAAGATGCGCGTTTTTATGATAATCCGCTGGTGACCGGCGAGCCGCATATTCGCTTTTATGCAGGCTGTCCGCTGCGTGCACCCGGCGGCGCGAAAATGGGTACGCTCTGCATTATTGGCCGCGAGCCGCGTCAGTTTAATGAAGAGGATCAGGCCACGATGCGCGACCTTGCCGCGATGGCCGAAGCGGAACTGGTCGCCTTTCAAACCGCCACCTGCGATGAGCTGACCCAGATTACCAACCGCCGCGGCTTTATGACGCTGGGGCAGATGGTACTGAATGAGTGCCTGATGAAAAACCGGCCCGCCAGCCTGACCTTTCTCGATCTCGACAAGTTTAAGCAGATTAACGACACGCTGGGCCACCGTGAAGGCGACCGCGCACTGATGGACTTTGCCGATGCGATGAAGGTGGTGTTTAAGCACTCCGATCTGTTTGCCCGTCTGGGCGGCGATGAGTTCGTGGTGCTGTTTAACGGCCTGCAGCAGCAGCAGAGCGAAGCGTTACTCGCCCAGTTCGATCGTTATCTGAAACAGCAGTCAGTCAGCCTGAACCGTCGTTACCGCCTGCAATTCTCGTCCGGCGTGGTGGAGTTTGACGCGGCGCACCCGCAATCGCTGGAACAGTTGCTGCACGACAGCGATGAGCAGATGTACCTCAGGAAAAAGCAGAAACGCGTAGCGGTTTGAGATCAGGCGCCGCAGCGCCTGACCCGTCAGGGCCGCGCCAGATCGTCGAGCAGTGTCTGATTAAACTTTGCCGGTTCTTCCATTTGTGGCGCGTGTCCCATCCCGGGGAATTCAATTAAACGCGCGCCCGGAATGCGTTTTGCGGCCTCTTTCCCCAGCACCGCATAATCCCCCAGCCGGGCTTTCACGTCTGCTGAGGCGATGTCACTGCCGATGGCTGTGGTGTCTGAGGTGCCGATCATCAGGGTGGTGGGCACGTTCAGGTCGCCAAATTCATAAAATACCGGCTGCGTGAAAATCATGTCGTAGATGAGGGCGGAGTTCCACGCCACTTTCTGATGTCCCGGCCCGCTGTTGAGCCCGGCCAGCATATCGACCCACTTGTCATAGTCAGATTTCCAGCGCCCGACATAGTAGGTCTGCTGCTCATACTTCTTAATGCCCTCCGCGCTGAGTTTCAGTTCACGCTGATACCACTGATCCACCGACCGCCACGGTGCGCCTTTGGCTTTCCAGTCCTCCAGCCCAATCGGGTTGACCAGCACCAGCTTCTGCGTCTGTTCCGGGTACATCAGCGCATAACGCGTGGCCAGCATTCCGCCCGTAGAATGACCGATGATCACCGCCTTCTCCACACCCAGCCGGGCGAGCAGCTGATGGGTGTTTTCAGCCAGCTGCTGAAAGCTGTATTGATAGCTGGCGGGCTTGGTCGAGCTGCAGAAGCCAATCTGGTCGGGCGCGATAACGCGATAGCCCTGCTGACTCAGTGCGCGAATGGTCACTTCCCACGTTGCGCCACAGAAGTTTTTACCGTGCATCAGCACCACCGTTTTGCCGTTGGCCTGTTGCACCGGTTTCACATCCATATAGCCCATACTCAGCGTTTGCTGCTGGGACTGAAAATCGACATGCTGCAGAGGATAGGGGTAATGAAATCCTTCCAGCTGTTCGCCATAAACAGGCGCGGCACTGGCGGGCGCATGCGCAAATAAAGCCAGCGAGGTGAGCAAAGCGGCAAGCGGTTTTTTCAACGCGTATGTCGGGCTCATCCGGTGTTCTCCAGGTTAAAGGTGAGTCGTAAGCCTGGCATGTCGCGGCAGAAAATCTATTGATGGTCCGTGCTATGGCGTTGATTTCATAGACGCTGGCCGCCTTAACCGTGAAGCGGCAAGCGAAATAATATGCTCGCGTTTATCTTATCCGCCCTGGATAAATTATTCCTCTTAGAGTTAACAACAGACTAATCACAATTCGTCTTTTTTATTAATAACTGCTGTTCATATGAATATCTCAAGAGATAACGATTCAAATACTGAAAGAACTTTACGCAAAGAATAAGCACATTAAGATAAACAATTCATAATTCCGCTGAATTAAACAGGGGAGAACAGCCATGAAAGAAAAAAGATATAACGAAAGCGTGATCGTCTCTATCACTGAGTGGATTAACAATAATCTCGACCAGCGTTTAAGCGTGGATGATATTGCAGAAAAAGCCGGCTATTCGAAATGGTATTTACAGAAACTCTTTGCCCGTTATCATAATGAAACGCTGGCGCGCTATATTCGCAAGAAAAAACTTAACGCCAGTGTGAATGATTTGAAAAACAGCCGCACGCCAATCATCAGCCTGGCGCTGAAATACCATTTTGAAAGCCAGCAGTCTTTTACCCGCTCGTTTAAGCAGATTATGGGCTGCACGCCAGGCGCCTGCCGTAAACGTATGATGAGTAAAGAAGCGAAGCAGCAGGTGGCCGACGTTGACGACCCCTGCGCGCTGTGCAACTACGTACGGCCAGACAGCATAAAGCAGAGCTATGGCGTAACAGTCCGGCCTGTTACGCGCTCAGCGCGCGGCTATGCGCAGGCAGATGCTTTCTGCGATATCAGTTAATCAGGATTCATCCGGCTGATAATATTGCACACCAATCTTAATACGCTCACGTCCCTGGGTGACGCGATGACGGTTGGTGTCGCGCAGTGAATAGACGCAGCCGCAATATTCCTGCTGATAGAAGCTCTCGCGCTTGCTGATTTCAATCATGCGTGCCGATCCGCCACCTTTACGCCAGTTGAAATCCCAGTAGAGCAGATCCGGATACGCCGCCGCCGCACGGACACCACAGCTATTAATCTGCTTCATATCTTTCCAGCGTGAAATACCCAGACAACTGGTCATTACCGGGAATCCGTGCTCATGGGCATAGAGTGCCGTGCGCTCAAAGCGCATATCAAAACACATGGTGCAGCGTTCACCGCGCTCCGGCGACCACTCCAGCCCGCGCGCCCGCTCAAACCAGTTATCCCGGTCGTAGTCAGCATCAACAAACGGCACGCCAAATTTCTCAGCGAAGCGAATATTCTCCTCTTTGCGCAGCTCATACTCTTTGAGCGGATGAATATTCGGGTTGTAGAAATAGATGGTGTATTCAATGCCGGAGGCCAGCATCGCTTCCATCACTTCACCCGAACAGGGTGCGCAGCAGGAGTGCAGTAAAACTTTTTTATGACCGCCCGGCAAGGGCAGCGGCTGACGCTGGAAAGGTTCGGACATAAGCACCTTCAATAAATAGCAGAAAGGCGGAAGTGTAATGCCGCAGGCGGTCAGTTGCAAAATCTGACCTGCTGCAGGCTGCTTTGCGTATTCGTGCCTCGGCTACGGTTTCCCGTTTCTGCATCAACCTGCTGATCTCTGATGCTTTCTTTTCACAGCCCAGTTATACGACCCCGGCGATAGCCGGAAGTGTGATCGGACCCACATTGATATCGGCTATGTTTACATAACATTAACAATGTTGACACTGAATCATCGCAAGGAGACTCGCATGGCCGCGGCTAAAAAATCGGGAAATCATCAGAACCGTTTTACCTGGTTCGTCTGTTTTATGGCGGCGCTGTCCGGCCTGCTGTTTGGTCTGGATATCGGCGTCATCGCAGGGGCCTTGCCGTTCCTGGCGAAGGATTTGCAGATTACCAGCCATCAGCAGGAGTGGGTGGTGAGTTCGATGATGTTTGGTGCGGCGCTGGGTGCGCTGGCGGCGGGCTGGATGTCCTCAAAGCTGGGACGTAAGAAAAGTATGCTGGCGGGTGCGACGCTGTTCGTCATTGGTTCGCTGTGGTCCGCCTTTTCTCCCGATGTGGAGTCGCTGGTCTGTGCTCGTGTGATGCTGGGGCTGGCGGTAGGGATCGCTTCTTACACCGCGCCGCTCTATCTGGCGGAGATTGCGCCGGAACGTATTCGTGGCTCAATGATTTCGATGTACCAGCTGATGCTCACCACCGGGATCGTGGTCGCTTATCTCTCCGACACCGCGTTCAGCTACAGCGGCAACTGGCGCGGGATGCTCGGCATTATCGCTATTCCGGCGGTGATCCTGTTTATCGGCGTGCTGTTTTTGCCCAACAGTCCGCGCTGGCTGGCAGCGCACGGACGCTTCAACGAGGCGCAGCGCGTGCTGGATCGGCTGCGTAACAGCAGCGAGCAGGCGCGGGAGGAGCTGGAAGAGATCCGTGAAAGCCTGCAGGTGAAACAGCGCGGCTGGTCGCTGTTCCACTCTAATGGCAATTTCCGCCGCGCGGTCTGGCTGGGGATGCTGCTACAGGTCATGCAGCAGTTTACCGGGATGAATGTGGTGATGTATTACGCCCCTAAAATCTTCAATATTGCCGGTTTCTCCAGCACCAGTGAGCAGATGTGGGGCACGGTAGTTGTCGGGCTGGTCAACATGCTGGCCACGCTGATTGCCATCTTTTTTGTCGATCGCTGGGGTCGTAAGCCAATGCTGACCACCAGTTTTCTGGTGATGGCGGTGGGCATGGGCGTGCTGGGCACGCTGCTGCACATCGGCGTCGAAACGGATTTCCGCAAATACTTTGCGGTCGCGATGCTGCTGATGTTTATCGTTGGCTTTGCAATGGCGGCCGGACCGGTCATCTGGCTACTCTGTTCAGAGATTCAGCCGCTGAAAGGGCGTGACTTCGGCATTACTGCTTCCACCACCACCAACTGGGTCGGCAACATGATAGTGGGAGCCACTTTCCTGACGATGCTGGATCAACTGGGGAATGCCAACACTTTCTGGTTCTACGGCGCGCTCAATCTGGTGTTTATCATGCTGACGATGATGCTGGTACCCGAGACCAAACATGTGACGCTGGAGCACATTGAACGCAACCTGATGAAGGGTAAGGCACTGCGTGACATCGGGGCGTAACCGCCCCGTTTCAGCTTACCACTGCAGCTGCTGGCCGGCGTAATCAACGTAGTGATGCCCCCCACGTCCGCGCCATTGGGTCAGCTGCTGAACGATACCGGCCGCGCTCTCTTCTGCCGTCAGCGGCGCACTCTCGCCGCCCATATCCGTTTTCACCCAGCCGGGATGCAGCGTCAGCAGCGTCCCGTTCTGTGCTTCAACCGCCGGGGTCAGCGTGCGGCTCAGCATATTCAGTGCGGCTTTGCTGGCCGAGTAAATCGGCATCTGCGCCTCCGGATTTTCATTCAGGCTGCCGAGCTGGGATGAGGTCAGTGCCAGTACGCCCTCCGGCTTCAGCAGCGGCAGCAGAATCTCTGCAGTGCGAACCGGGGCTATCGCATTGGTCAGGAATAGCTGCGCCAGTTCCTGATCGTTACTCTGCGACACCTTCTGGTGCGAAGGCCCGGAAATTCCGGCATTAATCAGAATCGCATCGAACGCTTTGCCACTGAGCTGGCCGGCAAGCTGCTGAACCGCTGATGCGTCGGTCATATCCAGCGCCTGCCAGTCGATACCTGGCCTGTTGCCCTGCTCCGGAACACCGCTGCGGTGGGTGGCCGTGACCTGCCAGCCCTCACCGGCAAACGCCTGCACAACCGCCAGACCGATACCGCGTGAAGCACCAATAATCAGAACGTCTTTTTGCTGCGCCATATTCACTCCTCGTTAATTGTCTCGCTACAAGCTTAACGGTATTTCCGCCAGGACAGCGGCCCGCTGTGCTTTTTAGCCTGACGACCGCACCGAAGGTAAAAGCCTGTGGCGCAGCGCCGTTGATGGTTTTCCATCATTAAATCGCTTTATCTTTTACTATTAAACGGTTAGAAGAGTTAAACAGTCTGACAGGCATCAGCTAATCGCCATCTACACGTGGAGTCTGAATGAAAAAGCTCACCTTAGAGGTGGTGGCAAAAATGGCGGGCGTCGGGATTGCGACGGTCGACCGGGTGCTGAATGAGCGCGGCGGCGTCTCGCTGGAGACCAGCCGCAAAGTTCTGAAGGCCGCGCGCGAAGCGGGACTTCGCCGTCTGCTGCCAGAGGAGTATCAGCATCCGTGGCAAATCGAAGTCTTCCTCAGCAATAACGGCTCATCCTTTTTTCAGCAGCTCACCACTTGTTTCAGCGAGATCGCCAGTCAGCTTGGCTATCGCCGCCTGAAGCTGCACAAAACCCTGGTAGCCGAAGCGCAGCCCGGGCAGCTGGCACAGAGCATTGTCGCCCGCAGCAGCACCCGAGACGGCATTATTGTGTTTGCACATGACTCACCGCCTGTCTATCGGGCACTGGCGCTATGCCGCAGCCGCAATGTGCCGGTGATCACCATCGTCACCGATCTGCCCGACGCTGACCGCTTGTGTCATGTTGGCATCAACCAGTATCAGGCAGGCCGTACCGCGGGCCTGCTGATGAGTAAAACCCTGAACCAGCCCGGCGACATTCTGATGGTCAGCGGCCGCTTTGATTATCGCGCCCATCGTCAGCGTATCGCCGGTTTCCGTGAAGCCATGGAGCAGCGTGCGCCGCAGCGTTATCTGCGTGAGGTGCTGTCGGGTCAGGACCAGCGGCAAACCATCCGCAGCGAGCTGGCCCGCAATCTGCGTTCGTCACAGGCGATTGCCGGGGTCTATAACACCGGCATGGGCAACACGGACGTCAGCGATACCCTGCGCGCCCATCAGCTGCTGGGTAAATGCACATACATCACCCATGAGCTTTATGATGTGACCCGTCAGCTACTGCTGAACGATGAAGTGGCGTTTACCCTGGATCAACATGCCCGACAGCATGCCCGTTTAGCGATCGATCTGATGCTGAGTCATCTGGAAACCGGCTATCAACCGGATGTTTATGAGGAGGGTAAAGTCGCATTCCGGCTGTTTACGGCGGAAAATATGGTGTGAGTAGTAAGTATTTTTCATATTGCTGTCAAGTGATAAACACTGCGGTCTAACTATAAAGCTCCAACATCCACTGTTGAAAGTAACTGTTTTGAAAAAAATCCTCTGATTAGCGATCACTAAATAGCCAACAACTTTTTTTTCTGATAATTTTTTCTTACTTTATTCTGGATTAAAGGAGCAATTCATCACACCTACCCTCAACTAAGAAATTGATTAATATAACAAAAAAATATTTTTAACCTTTCATATCCCGGATACTTCATTACATCAGCTAATGAAGTTCAAAACATGGCTTAAGTCGAACAAAAACATGGTGAGCAATGGATATTTTCAATAACCTCAATGGCCTTTCAGCGAAGATTCAACAGCAAGCAGCGATTATTCAGACAGAAGAGGCCACAAAAAGCGCTTTTGTCATGCCCTTCATCAGCCAGATACTGGGATATGATGTTTTTGATCCTACAGAAGTCATTCCTGAGTTCATCTGTGACGTCGGCACTAAAAAAGGTGAAAAGATCGATTACGCCATTTCTAAAGGTGGTGAGATTCAAATCCTCATCGAATGCAAAAAAATTGGCGAACCTTTGAATGTTAAACACGCTTCGCAACTCTTCCGTTACTTTCACGTGACAAACGCTCGCATTTCTATCTTAACAAACGGCCAGCTTTATAAATTTTTCACCGATTTGGATGCACCAAATAAAATGGATGAGAAGCCGTTTTTAGAACTGGATTTATTGGATATCGATGAACACGTGGTCCCAGAGTTAGTTAAACTCACTAAAAGTGCTTTTGATGTCGATTCAATTGTCAGTGCCGCAGGCGAGCTTAAATTTATCAGCCAGATAAAGAAGATGATTTCCAGCCAGTTCAGCGAACCTGATGAAGATTTCGTTAAATTTTTTGCCTCGCGTGTTTATGACGGCATACTCACGCAGAAAGTCAGAGAGCAATTCTCTATACTGACTAAAAAAGCAGTCACTCAATGGCTCAATGACCAGGTAAATGAAAGGCTAAAATCTGCTATTAGCGGTGGAGCAATGGTATCAAACCAACCTAACAATGAAGATTTGTCGAAAAGCAACAATGATAAAAGTGAGGCGGATAGTGGCACCATAATCACTACGGAAATGGAGATTGAAGGATTTCATGTTGTTAAATCAATAATTAGAAAAGTTATTGAGCCTCAGCGCATCACTTTTCGCGATACACAGAGTTATCTTGGTATTTTAATCGATGACAACAACCGTAAACCAATTTGTCGCCTTCACTTCAACCGTAGCCAGTTGTATATCGGAATGTTTGATGGCGAGAAAAAAGAAACTCGCCATCCAATTACGTCACTCAATGATATCTACAACTTTACCGACGTGCTAAGAGATACTGCGCAGCAATATGCCTGTTAGCCAGAAGCCAGGATGCTTTCCTGGCTTTTTAATCCGCCTCGTCCCGGCTTTTATTGCTATCCGGGCTGTCGTCGTCATTCGCCTGACTCTTCTCCACTTCCTGTGGATGTCCCATCGAAAGTGCCGTGGCGCTGGCCGGATCAAACAGTGACAGACTCTCAATCTGGTCCACCATTATCACTTTTCGGAACGACATCGCATCTTTAGGCTTCGAATCGAGCGTGATCTCATGCTCGGCGTACCATTTGCTGTAGTTATGCTCTACCGCCAGCTTCAGCGTTTTGCTGTCGCGATAGCCGCTCAGCATCGGGATCAGCACGATGTTTTTGGTGCTCTCATATTCAAAGGTCGAGGCATGCACCATGCCGATGTAAATACGGCGCGACTTCAGCGTAATCCACGCCAGTTCGCCCTCCTCCATGCACTGAAACAGCAGTTGCTCCACGCCGTTGGAGCGTGACAACCGCTGATAGAGGTCTTTACGCCCTGATACATTCAGGCGTGCACTGCCCGCCCAGTTTGAGCGATAGAGGCAGAGCAGAATGGCAAAGGCGAGCATAACAACAACTGGCGCCTGGATGCCCAGAAAACTCCAGTTCATGAACTCCACCTGCCACTTCAGGTGCACGCCGGGAATCATCTGCAGGGCATTGGCGATACCGGACATACAGAGCAGCAACAGCCAGATGATACCGGTGGCAAACACGCCCTGCAGAACAAAAATACAGCCGTAGAGGGCGACCAGAAAATAGACATCCCAGCCTGATGAGCGGCGGATTTTAAAGCGGCTGTTTAAATCACGGCTGGTGTACCAGTAACCACTGACCATCAGCACCATAAATATTGCGGTACCCACCTTACACTCCCTTTAACGTATTCACATGGCGGGCAAAATCTTCGTTGACTTCCTCACTCAGCGTATTGACCGAGATATTACCGTTCTCATCAATAATGATGCGCTCACCTTCGGCGATGGAGTCGTTGATATCCTGACGGGTCATGATCTGCAGAAACTTCTCTGGACTGGCAAAGACCGACTTAACAAATTTAAACATAGCGATCCACTTGTTGGCCTGAAAATTGAAGTATGTGACCGAATCCACACTCTCGCCTGTTTAATTTAAGGTGAAATTTCTTAAAATCAATTAATTAGCGAAGCGGTATCCACGCGGCCTGGCCTGTTTTTTGCAGAAATCTTCAACGTAACCAGCAGCCTGCCGTCAAAAGCCTCCTTTTTATACCGCTCTGGTATGCAACAACGCCGGATCGCCTCACCGCCGGAAAGCGCTAAGCTCAATGGTTAGCCCTTTTCTGTCACCCTGCCTGAAACGCATCGAGGAAGGTTTGCATGAAATTACGAACACTGGGCCGTACCGGTCAGCGCGTCTCTGAAGTTGGCTTTGGCGCATGGGCCATTGGCGGAACCTGGGGAGAAGTGAGCATGGAGGATGCCAAAGCCGCGCTGAACGCCGCGCTGGATGCGGGCATCACCTTTATTGATACCGCCGATGTCTATGGCGATGGCCGCTCCGAAAAGATTATCGCGGAGGTGCTGAACCAGCGCGGCGGGGAACGCCCGTTTGTCGCCACCAAGCTGGGGCGTCGGCTTTCACCGCATGTGGCTGCGGGCTACAACGCCGAAAATCTCAACGCCTTTATCGATCGCTCACGTGAAAATCTGCAGACCGAAACGCTGGATCTGGTGCAACTGCATTGCCCGCCGACCGAGGTCTACTACAACCCGGACGTCTTTGCGGTGATGGATGAGATGGTGGCCGCCGGAAAAATCCGTCACTACGGTGTTTCCGTTGAGAAAGTTGAGGAAGGGCTTAAGGCGCTGGAATTTCCCAACGTCTCGTCGATTCAGCTGATCTACAACATTTTCCGCCAGCGTCCGGCGGAACTGCTGCTGCGTGAGGCGAAACGCCGTGATGTGGCGATCATTGCCCGTGTGCCGCTGGCCTCAGGCCTGCTGACCGGCAAAATGCGAGCCGACAGCGTGTTTGCCGCTGACGACCATCGCACCTTTAACCGCAATGGCGAAGCGTTCGATAAGGGCGAGACCTTCTCCGGCGTGCCGTATGAGGTGGCGCTGGAAGCGGTTGAGGAGATTCGCCACTTTGTCACCGGGGACACCACCATGGCGATGTTTGCGCTGCGCTGGATCCTGATGAACGATGATGTCAGCGTGGTGATCCCTGGCGCGAAAAACCGTGAACAGGCTGAAGCCAATGCCCGCGCCAGCGACGTCGATGCGCTCTCTGAGGAGACGATGGCGGCGCTGAAGCAGATCTATCAGGAGAAGATCGCGCCTCACGTCCATCAGCGCTGGTAGACGCGCGTTACAACGCCTGGGCGCATGCCCAGGCGGAACTCCACGCCCACTGGAAGTTATAGCCGCCCAGCCAGCCGGTGACATCGGCCACCTCACCAATAAAGTAAAGCCCCGGCACCGCACGCGCCTCCATAGTTTTTGAGGAGAGCTGCGTCGTATCCACGCCGCCCAGCGTTACTTCCGCCGTACGATAGCCCTCTGTGCCGTTTGGCTGAATGCGCCAGGCGTGCAGCATCTGCGCCAGCTCAGTTTGCTGTTTGCTGTTGAGCTGCTTCAGAGTGATGTCCGGCACCACCTTCAGCGCCTGCAGGACTTCAACCAGACGCTTCGGCAGAATTTTCGCCAGGCTGTTTTTCAGGCTGAGATTCGGATGTGCTTCACGCTGTGCCGTCAGAAACGCCTCAAGCGGTGTAGCGGGCGACAGATCGATGGTGACGAATTCACCCGGCTGCCAGTAGCTGGAAATCTGCAATACCGCCGGACCGGACAGGCCGCGATGGGTAAAGAGCATCGCCTCTTTGAAGCGGGTGCCATCCTGTGCATCGATGGTGGTTTCCAGCGCGACGCCTGACAGCGTCTGCAGCTGCTCCAGCAGCGGCTTGTGCAGGGTAAAAGGCACCAGCGCCGCCCGCGTCGGAAAGACGCTCAGGCCGAACTGCTCCGCAATTTTATAGCCAAATGGCGAAGCCCCCAGGCCCGGCATCGACAGGCCGCCGCTGGCGATGACCAGCTTCTCCGCCTGAACCGTACTGCCGTTGAGTTGCAGGGTATAACCGCTTTCATCGCGCGCCACGCTGAGCACTTCACTGCGCAGCCGCAGAGTGACATTGCCCTTGTCACACTCGGCCAGCAGCAGATCGACAATCTGCTGAGCCGAGTCATCACAGAAGAGCTGGCCCAAGGTTTTCTCATGCCAGGCAATCCCGTGACGATTCACCAGATCAATAAAATCCCACTGGGTATAACGCGCCAGCGCCGATTTACAGAAGTGAGGATTGTGCGACAGATAGGCCGCCGGTTCGGTATAGAGGTTGGTGAAGTTGCAGCGGCCACCGCCCGACATCAGAATCTTGCGTCCCGGCTTTTTGCCGTTATCCAGCAGTAACACGCGGCGCCCCCGCTGTCCGGCCTGGGCGGCACAGAACAGCCCGGCGGCGCCGGCACCAATGATGATAACGTCAAACTGTTCCACTACGGTTCACTCACTTAACTGGAAAGGCGCAGATTGTAATGATCTGCTCACTGAGACGCCAGCGTCAAAAAATTGCCGTAAATGTGTCATATTGTATCTGCTTAATATCTAACCCTTTTTAGCTGGCTTCCCCGTATGCCTTGCGACGAAAGGTCAAATTAACGCTATATTTTCCTTTCCCATACAGCACGTTGTCGCGGATAATGCGCCGCGTTCATGTCCTCCAAAAATGGCGTAACGTTTATGCTACATCTGTTTGCTGGTCTAGACCTCAGTACTAGTCTGTTATTGGTTCTTGCCCTGCTGTTTGTATTGTTTTACGAAGCGATCAACGGTTTCCACGACACGGCCAACGCAGTTGCGACGGTCATTTATACGCGTGCCATGCGTGCCCAGCTTGCTGTGGTGATGGCGGGTGTATTCAACTTCCTTGGCGTGCTGCTCGGTGGATTGAGTGTCGCTTACGCTATTGTTCATATGCTTCCCACCGATCTGTTGTTAAATGTTGGATCGGCTCACGGTCTCGCCATGGTGTTTTCTATGCTGCTGGCGGCGATTATCTGGAACCTCGGCACCTGGTATCTCGGTCTGCCGGCCTCCAGCTCCCATACCCTGATCGGCGCCATTATCGGTATCGGCCTGACCAACGCCCTGATGAGCGGAACCTCGGTAGTTGATGCACTCAACATCCCGAAAGTCCTGAACATCTTCCTTTCTCTGATCCTGTCGCCGATTGTCGGCCTGGTGATGGCGGGCGGCTTGATCTTCATTCTGCGTCGCTACTGGAGCAATACCAAAAAGCGTGCGCGTATTCATATGACGCCTGCTGACCGCGAGAAGATCGACGGCAAGAAAAAGCCGCCGTTCTGGACCCGTATCGCCCTGATTGTTTCGGCAATTGGCGTGAGCTATTCGCACGGCGCGAATGACGGCCAGAAAGGCATTGGCCTGATCATGCTGGTCCTGATTGGCGTGGCACCGGCCGGTTTCGTGGTAAATATGAATGCCTCCGGTTATGACATTACGCGTACCCGCGATGCGGTTAATCACCTGGAGCAGTATTACCAGCAGCATAATGCCTCGCTGACGCACATCATCCAGATGGCACCGCCTAAGCTGCCAACGCCGGAAGAAGTGCCAGCGACCAGCCCGCAGGAGTTCCACTGTGACAGCGCGCGCGCGCTGCAGGCAGTTCAGCGTGCTCAGGTGTTGCTGAATAATCTGCAGAGCTACGACCAGCTGACGGTTGATCAGCGCGGTCAGATGCGTCGTCTGCTGCTGTGTATCTCAGACACCGCCGATAAAGCGGCCCGTCTGGAAGAGACCTCGCCAGATGACAAGCGCTTCCTCAGCAAACTGAAAAGCGACCTGCTTGGCACCATCGAGTATGCGCCGATCTGGATTATTGTGGCCGTCGCGCTGGCGCTGGGCATCGGCACCATGATTGGCTGGCGTCGTGTTGCCACCACCATTGGTGAGAAGATTGGTAAAAAAGGCATGACCTATGCACAGGGCATGTCAGCGCAGGTGACAGCCGCGCTGTCGATTGGCGTCGCCAGCTATACCGGCATGCCCGTCTCCACTACGCATATCCTCTCTTCATCCGTAGCCGGTACGATGCTGGTTGACGGGGGCGGACTGCAGAGCCGGACCATCAAGAACATCGCCATGGCGTGGATCTTCACCCTGCCGGTTTGTATTCTGCTGTCAGGTTCGCTCTACTGGATTGCCTTAAAACTGGTGTGATGCCAGCAGACAAAAGGGCGACGCAAGTCGCCTTTATCTTAATGGCAAAATGTGGTCCGGTTAGCTTTGAGACCGGACCAGCTCAGGAAACAGAGTCAGATCGGAAAGTCGCTTACGCCAAGCCCTGGCTCGCTCGTCCCGCGCGATTACGCACCTCATCCCTGAGGTGCGCCCGTTGCCGGGCCAACGCGTTGCGTTGTTCAAAAACGCTCCCGGCGTTTTTGTCCATGGCGCGGGACGCTTTCCTACTCTGCCCCTGTTCCCTGCGTGTTGAGCTAATCCATTGCTGTCAGATGCATCCAGATTTGAGTTTGTCAGCAGTCTAAAGGGCGACGTAAGTCGCCCTTTTTTAATGCCAGATCGCCAGCGCCACCAGACTGATCACTACCAGTCCGCACAGTGCACTGGTCAGAAGAAACTGCCCCCGCACCCGCTCGCAGCGCCGGATAAACTCATCGTCATGATGATCAAGATAGCGCTTTGCCCAGATATAGGTGACCAGCCGCACCTGCTTGCTCGGCTGACCGTGAGAGGTGAAGAATCCCGCTCCATCGACATACTGATACAGCAGTGGATCACAGCCCCGTAATACCGCCAGCAGAGCACGCAGCGATGAAAAATAGCGCGCCATATTCACGATACACACCACACAAAGAGCCCAAAAAAGCGCAATAGTGTTGATCATATTCTCCCCCTCCCGGCTGGCATCGCAGCAACAGACCCAGCGTCAGACACTGTATCCACCTGCAGAAAAAACCAGCCACTGAATCACCGGACTGCGAAAATTTTCGACCCCCTGAGCGGCTGCGAACCGGACCGCCTTTTTTCAGTGTAGGAGAATTCTTTACATTTTTTCCAACGATGATTTTCGTTCAGCGCGAGTAAATCTGGCATAGCCTTGATCTTATTCATAAGCCAGGCGGCAACGGCAGCATTTGCCGTGAGAGAAGGCTATACTCAGAACATAACAACATCATCACCTGCCCCGCAGGTAGACACTTTGGTGGCGCTCATCGCCCGCTCGCGCAAAGGATTTCGCTAAGCTGTGACGCGGCAGGAACACCGGATGCCATCCTTAATCTCGTGAAAGGAGTTTTATCATGGCTTATAAACACATCCTGATTGCAGTAGACCTTTCTCCCGAAAGTCAGTTACTGGTGGATAAGGCCGTCTCACTGGCTCGCCCGTACGATGCCAGAATTTCCCTGATTCACGTTGATGTGAATTACTCCGATCTCTACACCGGCCTGATTGATGTCAACTTAGGAGATATGCAGAAGCGCATCTCCGAAGAGACGCATGCGGCGCTGAAAGGATTATCAGATGCCGCGGGCTATCCGATCAGTGAGACGCTGAGCGGTAGTGGCGACCTCGGCCAGGTGCTGGTTGATGCGATCAAAAAATATGACGTTGACCTGGTAGTGTGCGGTCATCATCAGGATTTCTGGAGCAAGCTGATGTCTTCAGCCCGTCAGCTGATTAACACCGTGCACATCGACATGCTGATTGTGCCGCTGCGCGATGAAGACGAGGCGTGATTCAGCCGCTTAAGTGAAGAAAGCCGGCACTGAGCCGGCTTTTTTATGCGTTTAAATCGGTTAAAGCGGAGGATAAATATCAAAGCGATGGCTTTTGGTTACGACCGCCGCCTGCGTCACGACACCCGCCAGTGGTGGAGCATAGTCCGGCCGCTTCACCACAATCCGTTTCTTCGCCAGCCGCCGGGCCGGTTCCAGTAGCGCATCGGCATCTTCATCGGACCCTACCAGCGACTGAAAGACCCGCATCTCCTTTTTCACCAGCGCACTTTTCTGGCGATGGGGATACATCGGATCGAGATAGACCACATCCGGCTGCGGCGTAATCTCGCCCAGCGCCTGCGCGCTGGCTGCATGAATCAGCGTCAGGCGTTCGCGCAGCCAGGGACCAATTTCCGCATCCTGATAACCGCGCTGCAAACCATCTTCCAGCAGCGCAGCCACCACCGGATGACGCTCAAGCATCCGCACCCGGCAGCCCAGCGCCGCCAGCACAAACGCATCACGTCCCAGTCCGGCCGTCGCATCCACTACATCCGGCAGATAGCCGCCTTTGATACCGACCGCTTTGGCAACAGCTTCGCCACGTCCACCACCGAAGCGACGGCGATGCGCCATTGCCCCGGTGACGAAATCAACAAAAATACCGCCCAGCTTTGGCTCATCACGCTTGCGCAGCTCAAGATGCGTCGGCGTCTGCACCAGTGCCAGCCGCGCGTCTTCGTCTTGCGCCAGCTGCCAGCGCTGCGCTAAACGTGATAAGGCGCCGTCTCCGGCGCCTGATTCATCGAGCAAACAGATCTTCACGAACCGACTTATCCCTGAATGCCGTAATGTTCCAGCATCGCATCGAGCTGCGGCTCACGGCCACGGAAGCGTTTGAACAGCTCCATCGGCTCTTCAGAACCGCCACGCGTCAGGATGTTATCCAGGAACGACTGACCGGTTTCACGGTTAAAGATGCCCTCTTCCTCGAAGCGGGAGTACGCATCCGCCGCCAGCACGTCCGCCCACAGATAGCTGTAGTAACCTGCTGCATAGCCACCGGCAAAGATGTGGCTGAAGGCGTGCGGGAAACGGCCCCATTCAGGGCTCGGCACGACCGCCACGCGGCTTTTCACTTCGCGCAGGGTTTCCAGAATCTGCGCGCCTTTCTCCGGATTAAACTCGGTATGCAGACGGAAATCGAACAGGCCGAACTCCAGCTGACGCAGGATAAACAGCGCGGCCTGATAGTTTTTCGCCGCCAGCATTTTATCCAGCAGCGCTTTCGGCAGCGGTTCGCCGGTCTCAAAGTGACCGGAGATAAATGCCAGCGCATCCGGCTCCCAGCACCAGTTTTCCATGAACTGGCTTGGCAGTTCGACCGCATCCCATGGCACACCGCTGATACCGGAAACGCCAGGCGCTTCGATGCGGGTCAGCATGTGGTGCAGGCCGTGACCAAACTCATGGAACAGGGTAATCACTTCGTCATGGGTGAACAGCGCAGGTTTGCCTTTCACCGGACGGTTAAAGTTACAGGTCAGGTAAGCAACGGGCTTCTGCAGGCTGCCATCGGCTTTGCGCATCTGGCCGACGCAGTCATCCATCCACGCGCCGCCACGTTTGTGCTCGCGGGCGTAGAGATCGAGATAGAAGCTGCCGCGCAGTTCGCCGGTTTCATCGAACAGATCGAAGAACTTCACGTCAGGATGATAAACCTCAACGTCGGTACGCTGCTTCGCGGTGATACCGTAAATGCGTTTCACCACTTCGAACAGACCGGCGACCGCGCGCGCTTCCGGGAAGTAAGGGCGCAGCTGCTCATCGCTGATGGTGTAGAGATGCTGCTTCTGCTTTTCACCGTAATAAGTGAGATCCCATGGATTCAACTGCTCAACGCCATGTTCTTTCTGCGCGAAAGCGCGCAGCTGCTCCAGCTCTTTCTCTCCCTGCGGACGCGCGCGTTCAGCCAGGTCATTCAGGAAGTCAATGACCTGAGACGGACTTTGCGCCATTTTGGTCGCCAGCGATTTATCCGCGTAGGAGTCGAAGCCTAGTAGCTGAGCCAGCTCGTGACGCAGCGCCAGCTCTTCCGCCATGATGGGGCCATTGTCCCATTTACCGGCGTTCGGCCCCTGATCGGAAGCGCGCGTTGCATAGGCGCGATACATCTCTTCGCGCAGCGCGGCGTTATCGCAGTAGGTCATGACCGGCAGATAGCTTGGGATATCCAGCGTCAGCAGCCAGCCTTCCTGCTCTTTAGCTTCAGCCTGGGCTTTCGCTGCCGCCAGCGCGCTTTCCGGCATACCGGCCAGGTCGTTTTCATCGGTGATCAGCTTGCTCCAGCCCATGGTGGCATCGAGTACGTTGTTGCTGTAAGCCGAACCCAGCTCAGAGAGGCGCGCGGCGATTTCGCCATAGCGCTGTTGTTTATCTTTTGGCAGACCGATGCCAGAGAGTTCGAAATCACGCAGGGCGTTATCGACCGCTTTCTTCTGCGCCAGATCAAGTGCCGCGTATTGATCACCCTCTTTCAGGTTGCGATACGCCTGATACAGCCCTTCATGCTGACCGACCCAGGTGCTGTATTCAGAGAGCAGCGGCAGCGTCTGCTCATAGGCTTCACGCAGCTCCGGACTGTTTTTTACCGAATTAAGATGGCTGACCGGGGAAAAAATGCGGCTCAGGCGATCGTCGGTTTCAGCCAGCGGCTGAACCAGGTTATCCCATGTATAGGGCGCACCCTGCGCCACAACTTTTTCGACTTCTGTGCGGCACTGGCTCAGCACCTCCGTCACGGCAGGAACAACATGTTCAGGCTGGATGGCAGAAAAAGGGGGAAGCGTAAAAGATGTCAGTAGCGGATTGGTCATAGCGCAGTCCTTTATCGATGTATGGGGCGCAGCGGGTCGCGCAACGCAATCTAAGTAACATGCGGCTTAGTGTAGTGAAAATCAATGGGGGTCAGGATGAGGTGGGGAAGAAACGCGCGAATGGCTACCCTAAAGCCCGCTGCTTTTAAACCATGGCAGCGATTATTGCGGGCGCGTCGGATAGCTTTCTGCGTTTGCGCGCCACAAGCCAGACATCTCGCCCCGAACAGCCCTGTAATCCCGATTTGTTATCACGCTTCTGGCCCATCGCCAGGCCATCCCTGATATAATCGCGGATTCTCATGCTTTTCCTGCGTCGGTTGCTGTGCGTCGTTCTGTGGGTAATACGTGAGGTAATAATTGGTATAAATTGATTTTCCATCAATTAAAACCTTATACATTCAACAGGATAAACAATGCTGAGTTATCGCCATAGCTTCCATGCGGGCAACCACGCCGACGTGCTGAAGCACACCGTTCTGAGCCTGATCATCACGGCGCTGAAAGAGAAAGAGAAACCGTTTTTCTACCTGGATACCCATGCGGGCGCAGGTCGCTACCAGTTGAGTGGCGAGCACGCCGAGCGTACCGGTGAATATCTGGAAGGCATCTCGCGTATCTGGCAACAGCCCGATGCACCGGAACTGCTACAACCCTATTTTGACGCGATAAGTGCGCTGAATCGTGGCCCCTCACTGCGCTACTATCCCGGCTCCCCGCTGATTGCCCGTCACCTGCTGCGTGAGGATGACAGGCTGCAACTCACCGAACTGCACTCCAGCGACTATCCGCTGCTGCGCAACGAATTCAGCAAAGACAACCGCGCGCGCGTCGACCGGGCCGACGGTTATCAGCAGTTGAAATCGAAGCTGCCACCGCCGTCGCGTCGTGGTCTGGTGCTGATCGACCCGCCGTATGAGATGAAAAGCGACTACCAGGCGGTAGTAAAAGGGATTCAGGAAGGCCATAAACGTTTTGGTACCGGCGTCTTTGCGCTGTGGTATCCGGTGGTGTTACGTCAGCAGATCAAACACATGCTGCGCGATCTGGAAGCGACCGGCATCCGCAATATTCTTCAGATCGAACTGGCCGCCCGCCCGGACAGCGATCAGCGCGGCATGACCGCCTCCGGCATGATCGTGATTAACCCACCGTGGAAGCTGGCCGATCAGATGAATACCCTGCTGCCATGGCTGCACAAAAAACTGGTTCCGGCCGGTACCGGTCACTTCGTGGTGAATCAGATCGTTCCTGAATAACCGATTATGTGGATTCTGCTGGCAGGCGCGCTTGGCGCGCTGCAACCCGCCCGGCGGCTGGCGCTACTGCTGTTAGCGTTCGCCGCGCTGCTGGGGTTTTATCATGCCGTCCTGATGTGGCCAGTGCTGCCGCTGCTGGCCGGGATCGCGGCACTGGTCGCGCTGCGCCGCTTTGACCCAATCCGTTCCCGGCAGCACATCCTGAGCGAAACGCTGCTGGTGCTGATGTCGCTGGGATTGTTCCTCCATCTTTTTCCCGGCTTTCACAATCCCCTCGTAGTCGATGACGTAAAGGCTGGCGCACACAGCCTGCCGTTCAGTTTCTCCTTCAACTTCGATAAAGCGCTGATCCCCTTTGTACTGCTGGCCTGCCTGCCGACGCTGTTCCGCGCCCGGGCCTGTCCACCACGTTATCCGTGGATCGCTGCGCTGGCGTTAATCGCCGCCGTGCCGCTGCTGCTGGGTAGCGCCGTGCTGCTGGGCGGTCTGGCCGTTGAGCCTCATTTTCCGCCCTGGCTGCCCGCTTTTATACTGGCGAATCTGTTCTTTGTCTCGCTGGCCGAAGAGGCGCTGTTCCGGGGCTATCTGCAGCAACGGTTGAGAGAGAGGCTGGGTGGGATGCCCGCGCTGGCGATTAGCACGCTGCTGTTCGGGCTGGCGCATGCAACCGGCGGCGTACTGCTGGTGATTTTCGCGACGCTGGCCGGGCTGCTTTACGGTCTGGCATGGCACTGGAGCGGCCGCTTATGGCTGGCAACCGCCCTGCACTTTGCGCTTAACCTTACCCACCTGATGCTGTTCACTTATCCGGCGCTGCATCACTAAACCCTAAACACCGCCAGGTCCGAGGCCAGCTCGGTGCGGGGGAAAATGGTCTGACACTCCGCCAGCAGGCGGCTCATGTCTTTTGCCAGATAGCGGGAGCTGAAATGGGTGGCGATCATCCGCTTTGCCCCGGCACGCTTTGCCACCTCCGCCGCCTGCAGGGTTGTGGAGTGCCCGCGCCCGTTGGCTTTCTCCACCATCGCCGCCTCCAGCGTGGTTTCATGCACCATCAGGTCAACATCTGCCGCCAGCTGCAGCGCGACCTCGGTAGGTGCCGTATCGCCAAAGATGGCCAGCTTTTTGCCGGGTGTCGCCGGGCCAAGGTAGTCAGCGCCGTTAATTACCCGCCCATCGTCCAGCGTCACACATTCCCCCTGCTTCAGCTGCTGGAACCACGGGCCGCGGGGCACGTCTTCGGCTTTCAGCCGTTCAGCATCCAGCAAGCCGGGTTTGTCATGCTGTTCAATGCGATAGCCAAAACACTCCACCGGATGGCTCAGCGGCCAGGCACTGATACGAAACTCACCGTCATCCTGCGTCCAGCCTGCCTCAATTTCAACAATATTCAGCGGATAATCGGTGTAGGAGCCGCTGATCGATAGCGCCGTCTCAACGAAGGTCTTCAATCCTCTGGGGCCATAAACCGTCATCGGTGAGGTCAGTCCGGCCATTGACCGGCTGGTAAGTAAGCCCGGTAGTCCGAAAATATGATCGCCATGCAGATGGGTGATAAAAATCTTATCCAGCTTGCCCGGTTTCAGGCTGGAGCGCATAAACTGTAACTGCGTGCCCTCCCCGCAGTCGAACAGCCAGGTTTCACCACTCAGCGCGCGGGTAAAAGCAATGGAGGTCACGTTACGTTGCAGGCTGGGAGCACCGCCGCCGGTGCCAAGAAAAGTAAGGTGCATGGTATGCTTCCCTGTAAGCAAGTGAAAAAACAGAACCCTATTACAATCATAGGCGCAAACTTTGCGTCATTTCGACCCGCAGCGTTACACTCAACCCCAATTTTTTATGCAACCGGATGGATACTTCAATGACCCGACATTTCGACTATCTCGCCATTGGCGGCGGCAGCGGCGGCATCGCCTCGATTAACCGTGCGGCTATGTATGGCCAGAAATGCGCCCTGATTGAAGCAAAAGAGCTGGGTGGCACCTGCGTGAACGTGGGTTGCGTGCCGAAGAAAATCATGTGGCACGCCGCGCAAATCGCCGAAGCTATTCATCTTTATGGCCCGGATTATGGCTTCGACACCACCGTCAATCGCTTTGACTGGGCCACGCTGGTCAAAAATCGCAGCGCCTATATCGATCGCATCCACAGCTCTTATGACAACGTGCTGGGTAAAAACAAAGTTGAAGTCATCAAAGGCTTTGCCCGCTTTGTCGATGCGCACAGCGTTGAAGTGAACGGCGAGATTATTACGGCTAACCACATTCTGATCGCCACCGGCGGTCGTCCGGTTCACCCTTCTATTCCGGGTGCGGAGTACGGCATTGATTCCGACGGCTTCTTCGAGCTGGACGCGCTGCCAAAACGCACCGCGGTTGTCGGCGCGGGCTACATCGCGGTTGAGCTGGCGGGCGTGGTGAACGCGCTGGGTTCAGAAACCCATCTGTTCGTGCGTAAACACGCGCCGCTGCGCAGCTTCGACCCGCTGCTCACCGAGACGCTGGTCGAAGTGATGAACACCGAAGGCCCGGCGCTGCATACTGAAGCGATTCCTGAGGCTGTGATCAAAAACAGCGATGGCAGCCTGACGCTACAGCTGGAAAACGGCAGCGACTACACCGTGGATTGCCTGGTCTGGGCGATTGGGCGTGAGCCTGAAACGGACAATCTCAATATTCAGGCTGCGGGCGTGGCGCTGAACGAGAAAGGCTATATCAGCGTCGATAAATTCCAGAACACCAATGTCTCAGGCGTTTACGCCGTGGGCGATAACACCGGTGCGGTTGAGCTGACGCCGGTTGCGGTGGCCGCAGGACGTCGTCTCTCTGAGCGTCTGTTTAATAATAAGCCGGACGAGCATCTGGATTACAGCAACGTGCCGACCGTGGTGTTCAGCCATCCGCCGATCGGCACTGTAGGACTGACCGAGCCGCAGGCGCGCGAACAGTATGGCGACGATCAGGTGAAGGTCTATAAATCATCGTTTACCGCCATGTACACCGCGGTCACCCAGCATCGTCAGCCGTGCCGCATGAAACTGGTCTGTGTGGGTGACGATGAGAAGATTGTCGGCATTCATGGTATCGGATCCGGTATGGATGAGATGCTGCAGGGCTTTGCCGTGGCGCTGAAGATGGGCGCGACCAAGAAAGACTTCGATAACACCGTGGCGATCCACCCGACCGCAGCGGAAGAGTTTGTGACGATGCGTTAATCCGCACAGGACTTCAGAAACAGAACAGGCGACTTCAGGTCGCCTGTTTTTTTAGGCCGCATCCACTTCCGCTTTCTGACCGTGCAGTGCAGCACCGCGTCAGTGCAATTCAGCTTACGCGATCCAGCCAGCGTACATACGCCTGATCCCACAACGCTGCAGGCGTTCCCGCTTTGCCGAGGCCAAATCCGTGTCCGCCTTTGCTGATCTGAATCAGCTCAACCGGCACACGATTACGGCGACAGGTGTCGCGCATCAGCTCAGTGTTAAACGGATTGGAGGTGTGATCGTCCTCGGCCTGCGCCAAAAACGTTGGCGGATATTGCCGGGTCACATAGTTCTGCACTGACCAGTTCGCCTCATCCTGCGGCGTGGCATTTTTGCCGACCATCATCAGATGCGTATTGGTGTGCTGATAAGGCGCTTCCAGGGTGATGACCGGATAGATCAGACCGACGCTGTCGACTTTTGGCACCACTTCATCCAGCGGATCGGTGGCCGGATAAGACTCAAAGTCCGGCCGCGCCGCCGCCAGCCCCAGCAGATGTCCGCCCGCCGAGAAGCCCAGCACATGCACCTTGCGCTCGAAAGATCGCACCAGCCGGATGGCACGCTGCGCATCCTGCAGCGGTGCCAGACGACCCGCCTGCCACTTCTCATGCGGCAACCGGTAGCTGAGCACATAGGCGGTATAGCCACTGGCGTTCAGCCAGCGCGCCACCGGCCAGGCTTCACGTCCCATGCCGATCCAGCGATACCCGCCGCCAGCGGCGATTAATACCGCTTCGCCATTCGGATTTTCCGGCTTAAAACGCTGAATCGCCGGGCTGACGATATTTGACCAGGAACCGCTGCTGTTAATATGCAACTGGCCGGATGGGCCGCCGCCGCCGGGCGGATCGTCCGGCCAGAGGGGAATAATGTCATCACGGGCAAATAATTTGCCGGTGGTCATGGAGAGCCCGAGCGCTCCCGTGCCGAGAATAAAGCGTCGACGCGTAATCATAATGCCTGTTGTGTGATGCCAGAGTAATGAGCAAGCCATTGCGGCAGGCTACAGAAGAAGTAACAGATGCAAGTCTGGTGCCATGGGTGGCGATTATGTACGCAATAGCCCCTGAAAAGCCATAAAAAAACGCGCCCGGCAGGCGCGTTTTTATTTGATTACGTGAGGTTAATCTTCCTGCTGAAATTGTGCCATCACGGCCTGTTCACACTGCTGTTCGTTGACGCGCAGTTTGGCACGCTCATCGTCGCCAAGTTGCAGCCAGGCACTGGCCACTTCACGCGCGGACTCTTCGTCAAATTCCGGCTGATTCATCGCCGACGGTGACTGGCCGCCCGCCACGGTCGATTTCATCTGCTCGACGTAATGATCTGCAGTGGCGACCTTTTTCTCGCCGCTGACAATGTGGCACAACTGACTGGCGTAAACATTCTGCTCAGTATCAGCATCGTCCGCTGCCAGCGCGCTGCCGGAGGCAAGGAGACTTAGCAGCACTATCTGAGTGACTTTCATTTTTAACTCCTGTTCGTTCAGGTTAAACCTTGCGCTGAAGGGCTTCGAGTCGCTTCTGACGCCAGTTCAGCAGCGGCGTCACCGTGGTGCCGTGAACCACTACGCTGCAGACCACCAGCGTTAACGCTATATTCGTCATAATTTCCATCTGCGGGCCTTGCATACCGTGCGTCCAGGCATAGGCGATATAGTTCAGGCTACCAATCCCCCGGATGCCCAGCCAGCCAATCAGCAGGCGCTGCCCCATCGGCAGTCCGGCGCGCAGCGTCACCAGCCAGACGGCCAGCGGTCGTACTACGGCAAACAGCACCAGGCCAATCAGCACGCCGTAGATGTTCCAGTGCTGCGCCAGTGTGACGCCCAGCACCACCATCATGCCAGCCGCCAGTAAACGTTCAATAGTATCGCCAAAAGAGAGCGCGTCGCCTACTACAAACCCAATCGACTTCACCATGTTATTGTTACCCTGATGCGCCAGCCGTTTGTTAGGGTTCACCAGCGCCTCAGAGGGCAACACACGCTCGTCGTCAGAGAGGTCTTCCGGCTGATGACGCTGGAACACACCCAGCTCGGCACGACGTAACCCTAGTCCGGCGGCGAAGGCGGCCAGGAAGCCGGAGGCACCCACGTACTCGACCAGCGAATAACTCAGCGCAATCAGCGCCAGCGCCAGGAAATCATTGGGCGCCACGTCGCCGTTGGCATTGCGCAGTCGGGTCGCCAGCATGCCAATCAACTGTCCCAGAACAAAGCCAATGATCAGACCGCCGCCAATCGCCCAGAGCACCTCGACCGCGCCCCAGTGCGCCAGCATCGCGCCACTCAGGCTTTCGCCATTGAACAGCAGCAGCGCCAGCATCAGCAGTGGCAGCGCGGATCCATCGTTCATGCCCGCTTCACTGGAGATCGCCACACGCAGCGAGTCATCATCCTGCGCATCGTTGACCGAGATTAAGCTCGCCAGCACCGGATCGGTCGGCGCGACAATGGCCCCAAACGCCAGCGCAACCGGCCAGTCTAATCCCACCAGGAAGTGCGCCAGCAGGGTCATCGCGGCGACGGTGAGCAGCATGGCGGGAAACGCCAGTTTCAGCCCGGTGTGCCAGCAGTTGTTCTGCAGCGGCTGACGCAGCTTGAGACCGGTGATAAACAGCGAGGCCGCCATGGTGATTTCAGTGATATGGGCCACGGTTTCGGAATGGGTGACGATATCGAGGTGGATAACATCAAATCCCCACGGGCCGCACAGCATGCCCGCGATAAGGAACAGACCAAATGAGGTGACTGGCCCCCGGTGAATCCAACCGGAAGCCAGCGACATCAGCAGCAGAAGGCCGCCCGTCGCTGCTGTCCAGGCTAAAAAGTTCATAACACTCCACAATATTTCAGGTTTATGAATAAGCCTGGCACATTTTTTGACGGCGAGGTTTCAGTTTTTCAGGTGGCGACTGGCGAAGCGGACCGAGAGAGCAGCGGCACCGGCTAAAGTGGCGAGCGCAACGACGCCATTCCAGCCCCAATGAGCCAGCGCCAGACTGCCCAGCGCCGCGCCGGTTGCCATACCGATAAACACCACGGTAAACAGCAATGCATTCAGACGACTACGGGCTTCCGGTGCCAGTCCATAGACCAGCGTCTGATACGCCACCAGCGTGGCCTGCACCCCTAAATCAAAGCCGATGGTACAGATCACAATCAGCACCAGCTGCGCGGGCATGGGCAGCAATGGCATCAGAAACATCAGTGCAAAAGAGATCGTCACCAGCGCGGCACCGGCCTGCGTAACGCGTGCCGGACCGATGCGGTCAGCAAAACTGCCCGCCAGCGGCGCGGCCATGGCGCCCGCTGCACCGGCTAAACCAAAGGCCCCCGCCACCGCACTGTCGAGATGAAAGCGGTCGCTGAGCATTAACGCCAGCGTCGACCAGAAGGCGCTGAAGGCGACCGACAGCAGACCCTGAGCCAGCGCAGCCCGGCGCAGCGTCTGATGGTGACGCCACAGATGCACCAGCGACAGCAACAGGCGCGGATAGCTCACCACGGTGCCCGGTGCGAAGCGCGGCAGCACCCGCCACAGCGTCAGCGTAATCAGCAGCACCACGAGTGCGGCGATCATATACAGAGTGCGCCAGCCGAAATACTCCGCTACGACGCCGCTGACTACCCGCGACAGCAGAATCCCTACCAGCAGCCCGGTCATCACCGTGCCGACCGTTTTACCCCGGCTGCGTTCCGCGGCCAGCGCCGCCGACGCGGGCACAATATCCTGCGCCACCGTGGCGGTCAGCCCGGTGATAAAACTCGCAACCAGCAGCGCGCTGAGTCCGCCGGAAAAGCCACACAGCAGCAGCGCCGCGACCAGCAGTAAGCCCTTGATAAAGATAATGGTGCGGCGGTCATGACGATCGCCCAGCGGGGCCAGCAGCAGAATACCCAGCGCATAGCCCGCCTGAGTCAGCATCGGCACCATGCCGACCGCGCCGATGCCCGCATTAAACTGCTTACTGATGATATCCAGCATCGGCTGGCTGTAGTAAATCGATGCGACACTGAGCCCGGCTCCGGCTGCCAGGGTAAGCACCAGCGGCGTGGAGAGCGCTTCATTTTGCGTCTGAGTCTGTAGGGCTGACATGCTGTAATCCTCATCATTTTGTACAACCATTAAAGCGCATTACGGTTATACGCGGTAGACTGATACCAGACAAAACCGTTATGCGTGGTACGTATGAACAATTCCAGCAGCAGCGATCGCATCGACCTGATGCAGACCTTTATTCGTATCGTTGAGAGCGGCAGTTTGTCCGCAGCAGCAGCCCAGCTTGGCACGACTCAGCCCACCGTCAGCCGCCGATTGCAGACCCTGGAGCAGCGGCTGGGCCTCAAGCTGATCCTGCGCACCACCCATGCGCTGAAACTCACCGATGATGGCGAACGCTGCTACGCCCAGGCTCGGCAGTTGCTGGCGACCTGGCATGCGCTGGAAGATGAGCTGACCGGTGCCAGTGATGACCCGGTCGGTACGTTGCGGGTTCGTGCGCCGCACGCCTTTGGTCAGGATCAGCTGATCGCGCCGCTGGTGGACTATCTGCACCGCTATCCCCGCCTCAATATCGAGTGGATGCTGAATGACCGCACGCCCGACTTCATGGCGGAGAACGTGGACTGCGCCATTCAGGTCGGTGCGCCCACCGATCCCTCGGTGGTGGCGATTCTGCTGGCCGAAGTGCCGCGCATTGTCGTGGCGGCCCCGCGCCTGCTGGCGCAGCATCCGCCCATAGAGCAGATTGAACAGCTGCGCGATCTGCCGTGGCTGGCGCTGACCAGCTTTTACCGTAATGACGTGGCGCTGCAGAAGATCGACGACGGCCAGCCGGTGAACCTGGCGATTACGCCCCGGCTGAGCAGCGACAGTTTATATGCAGTGCGCAAAGCGGCGCTGGCCGGGATGGGCGCAGCGATTGTCTCCTCGTGGGCGGTGCAGGAAGATTTAGCGGATGGCAGTCTGGTTCAGCTGATGCCCGCCTGGCAGGCCCCGCCGCTGCCGGTATGGCTGACCTATCCCTGGGCGAGTTACTACCCGGCCAGGCTGCAACACTTTTTTGCCATGATCAAAGAGGTAATGCCACAGCTGGCGGGCACGCGCCCGGCGTCGCAGCCAGCCGATCGTTCAGGGGGAGCAGAGCGGAAGGGATAAAGCAGGCGCCCGCGTCACCGGGCCGCCAGGTGATAAATTACTTTTTATCGTAGCGCGACATTTTGTCCAGCCAGCCCATCACAAAAGCCGAGAGCACAAAGGTCAGGTGGATAATTACGTACCACATCAGCTTGTCGTTTTCGACGTTGCGCGCTTCCATAAACACCCGCAGCAGGTGAATCGAGGAGATGGCCACGATAGAAGCCGCGACTTTGTTTTTCAGCGAGCCGGAGTCCATCTTGCCCAGCCAGCTCAGCTTCTCTTTGTCTTCGTCGATATCAAGCTTGGAAATGAAGTTCTCATAACCCGACAGCATTACCATCACCAGCAGGCCGCCCACCAGCGTCATATCCACCAGCGACAGCAGCAGCAGGATCAGATCGTTTTCCGCAATGCTGAAAATGTTGGGCAGCAGGTGGAAAATTTCCTGGAAAAATTTAATGGTCAGCGCCAGCAATCCCAGCGAAAGTCCAATGTAAACCGGAGCCAGCAACCAGCGCGATGCATACATCAGGTTTTCGGTAAAACGTTCCATACAATCCCACAAATAATCAAACAGGTCCGGAAGTATAACCGATCCACTGTGAAGTTATTTCAGCCCTTCGTCAGAAATTTCAGGGACCGGCGGCAGCGGCAGTGAGAGACGAAACGCTGCGCCACCTTCAGGTCGGTTCTCTGCCCAGATCTGGCCACCGTGGCTCTCAATAATGGTTTTACAGATTGCCAGACCCAGCCCGACGCCCGGCACCGCCGACTCTTTATCACCGCGCCAGAATTTATCGAATATCCGGGTTAAATCGTCTTCGGCAATGCCCGGTCCGCTGTCCCAGACCGCAATCTCCAGCCGTGTCGCAGCACGCCAGGCGCGGATGCCACGCGGTGCGCTGTTACCGGCATACTTCAGGCTGTTCTCTATCAGGTTGGTGAAGACGCGTTCCAGCAGCGTGCTGTCACCTTTGATCAGCACGATATCGTCCGGCAGATCGAGCTGAACCTCATGCCCTTTCAGCGACGGTGCCATGCTGCTCAGCGCGCCGCCGATCACCTCTTCCAGCGCCAGCCACTCTTCACGAAGGTTGAGGCCGCCCGACTGAATGCGTGCCATATCCAGCATGTTGCTCACCAGCCGGATGGTGCTCAGCGTCTGCTCACGGATTTGGCTGGCCTGCGGCACATATTTTGAGTTGTCGCTGGCCAGGTCGAGCATCAGCATTTCCGCCTGACCAAACAGCACCGTTAACGGCGTGCGCAGGTCGTGCGACAGCGCCGACAGCAGCGCGTTGCGCAGCTGCTCTCGTTCCGCCGAAAGCCGGGACGCCGCCTCGCTGTGGGACAGCGCCATTCGCTCCAGGGCGTTGGCGATCAGTACGGTAAAGGTTTCCACCAGCCGCTGCTGTTCGGGGATCATCAGCTGACGCAGGTTCTGCGGCTCCACCACCAGCAGACCCCGGCAGTGCGCGCCGCTTTTCAGCGGCAGAATCTGATACGGCACCGCCGGTAAAGTATCGGTGCCCGCGCCCGCAGGCTGGCCTTTGCTGTAACTCCATTTCGCGATGGCGCGATCCGGTTCGCTGGCCGGTAACGCCTCGCCGACCGGTTGCAGCTCACCCTGCTCATCCGGCAGCAACAGCAGGCAGCGCGCCTGTAGCGTGGCGTCGAGTACCCGCTGGCTGGTGGCGGCGATATCCTGCAGCGTCAGCGCGCTTCCCAGCGATTTCGCCATCTCATAGAGCTGCCGCGCCCGCTGCTCGCGGTAGCGCGCCACCCGCGCCTGATAGCGGACCCCGGCCGTAAGGTTGCCGACAATGACGCCCACCGCCAGCATGACGCCAAAGGTCACCAGATATTGCAGGTCGGAGACCGCCACCGTGCCGGTGGGGGCCACAAAAAAGAGGTCGAAGGCAACGATATTCATCACCGTGGCGATCACCGATGGCCAGCGGCCATAGCGCAGCGCCACGATCACCACCGCCAGCAGGTAGATCATCACACAGTTGGCGGGATCGAAATTGATCAGCACCGACTGTCCGGCTGCGGTGACGACGATGCAGAGCATCAGCGCCATCATCACGCCGCGCAGCTGAATGCGCCATTTTTCACTGGTGACGCGGCCATCCGGCAGCGGATGCGGCGCATCCTTCAGTGGCTCATCCAGTGCGACAACCAGCAGGTCAAGATCCGGGCCGAGCTGGCCCAGACGTTCGGCAAAACTGTCACGCCGCCAGCGCCGCAGCGGGCGACGACCCGTGACGATTTTGCCCAGGTTGTGTTCGCGGGCGTAGCCCAGCACCGCTTCCGCTTCATCCGGTTCCGAGAGCGTGGCCGTTTCCGCACCCAGCTCCTGCGCCAGCTGTAAGGTGCGCAGAATCGCCCGTCGCCGCGCTTCGGGCAGCCGGTTAAGCCGGGGCGTTTCGACATAGACCGCGTGCCACTCACTGCCGAGCCGTGCCGCCAGCCGGGCGGCGGTACGCACCAGCTTTTCACTGCCGCTGTCGTCACCAATGCAGAGCAGAATGGCATCGCGGGTGTGCCAGACGCGATCCCGTCCCTGCTGATCGCGCCAGGCGCGCATCTGGTCGTCCACCCGATCGGCGGTGCGACGCAGGGCCAACTCACGCAGGGCGAACAGATTACCTTTGCGGAAAAAGTTTTCGATGGCCCGTTCCGCGCGGTCGCCAATGTAGACTTTGCCCTCTTTCAGCCGCTGCCGCAGATCGTCGGGCGGCAGATCGACCAGCACCACTTCATCGGCGCTGTCGAAAAAGGGATCGGGCACGGTTTCGCGCACCTGAATGCCGGTGACGCCGCCGACCACATCGTTGAGGCTCTCAAGATGCTGCACGTTGACGGTGGTGAGCACGTCGATGCCCGCTTCCAGCAGTTCCTCGATATCCTGCCAGCGCTTAGGATGGCGCGAGCCCTGAACGTTGGTGTGCGCCAGCTCATCCATCAGGATCACCGCCGGATGGCGGGCCAGCGCAGCATCAAGATCAAACTCCGCATGACGCGAGCGGCCGGTTGCGCGCCGCGGCAGCAGGGTTAAGCCTGTCAGCAGCTGCGCGGTTTCCGGCCGTTCGTGGGTTTCTACCACGCCAATCAGCACATCCAGACCCTGCGCACGCAGCCGCTGTGCTTCCTGCAGCATGGCGTAGGTTTTACCCACGCCCGCACAGGCACCAAAGTAAATCTTCAGCTGCCCGCGATGACTCTCTCGGTTAGCCTGCAGCAGCGCGTCGGGATCGGGACGCTGGGGTTCGTGGTTCATCGCTTCCTTAGAGCCTATGCCAGTAGGCGTAATTGTTGCAGATAGTCTGGACACGGACAGCGCGGAACAACCGGAGCGTACACGTAGTACGTGAGGATGACTCGCTGTGCTCGCCCCTTCAGGGCCGCACTTCAGGGCGTTCAGGTTGCTAAAGCAGCCTGTGTGAGCACTGCCCAGGTTCAGACTGACAAATAAAATAGCCTAATGGGATAGGCTCTTAACACCATTACAGTTCGTTGAGGGCCATGTTCAGCTGCAGCACGTTGAGGGTCGGCGTGCCGAGGAAGGGCATCAGCGGACGATGCGTCATCTTTTCAATCAGCGCCTCAACCTGCGCGACCGGCACGTTGCGGCTGGCAGCGACACGCGGAGCCTGCCACAGGGCAGCCTGGGGCGAAATATCCGGGTCCAGCCCGCTGGCGGAAGCCGTCACCAGCTCAACCGGCACTGCGCCAGATGCCTGCGGGTTCGCGGCCCGCAGTGCAGCGACGCGGTCAGCGACCGCTTTATCCAGCGCCGGGTTGCTGGCGGCCAGATTACTGCCACCCGAGGCCAGCGGGTTATAGGCTTTATCACTGGTGGCTGAAGGACGCCCCCAGAAATAGCCAGGCTGAGTAAAGTTCTGCCCAATCAGCGCGGATCCGTGCGCCACGCCCTCCTCCTCCAGCAGCGAGCCATTGGCCTGGGCCGGAAACAGCCACTGCGCCAGACCGGTGGTGAGGAAAGGATAAACCACGCCGGTAACAAGCGTAAGCAGCAACAACAGTAAAATTGCCGGACGTAACTGACTCATTTTTTTCTCCTCAGGCCATGCCTGAAAGCACTAACAGCAGATCGATCGCTTTGATGCCGACAAACGGCACCAGCAGCCCACCCAGACCGTAAATCAGCAGGTTGCGGCGCAGCAGCGCAGCCGCACTCAGCGGGCGGTAGCTGACGCCTTTCAGTGCCAGCGGGATCAGGAAGATAATCACCAGGGCGTTAAAGATCACCGCCGACAGAATTGCGCTGGCAGGCGAGTGCAGCTGCATCACGTTCAGCATGTTGAGCTGCGGATAGGTCGCCGCAAACGCCGCCGGAATAATGGCGAAATATTTCGCCACGTCGTTGGCGATACTGAAGGTGGTCAGTGAACCGCGCGTCATCAGCATCTGTTTACCGATGTGCACCACTTCCAGCAGCTTGGTCGGGTTCGAGTCGAGATCGACCATGTTGCCCGCCTCTTTCGCCGCCTGCGTACCGGAGTTCATCGCCACCGCCACATCCGCCTGCGCCAGGGCAGGCGCATCGTTGGTGCCGTCGCCGGTCATCGCCACTAACCGTCCTTCTGTCTGATACTGGCGGATCAGCGCCAGCTTGGCTTCCGGCGTCGCCTCTGACAGGAAGTCATCCACGCCCGCTTCCGCCGCAATGGCCGCGGCGGTCAGCGGGTTATCGCCGGTGATCATCACCGTTTTAATGCCCATTTTGCGCAGTTCGGCAAAGCGCTCTTTGATGCCGCCTTTCACAATATCTTTTAGCGCCACCACGCCCAGCACGTTCGCGCCCTCTGACACCACCAGCGGCGTGCCGCCACTGCGCGCCACCTCTTCTACCTGCGCATTCACTTCGGCTGGGAAACGGCCATGGTTCGCTTCGATATGGCGACGGACCGCATCGACCGCGCCCTTGCGAATCAGCCGGTCCTGCACATTCACGCCACTCATGCGCGTCTGCGCCGAGAACGGAATAAAGCTGGCGCCCATGCTGCTGAGATCGCGCTCACGCAGATTAAAGCGCTGTTTCGCCAGCACCACAATGCTGCGGCCTTCGGGTGTCTCATCGGCCAGCGAGGCGAGCTGCGCGGCATCGGCCAGCTGCTCTTCGCTGACGCCCGGCGCGGGCAGGAACTGGGTCGCCTGGCGGTTACCCAATGTGATGGTGCCGGTTTTGTCGAGCATCAGCACATCCACATCGCCTGCGGCTTCCACCGCACGTCCACTGGTCGCAATGACGTTCGCACCCAGCATCCGGCTCATTCCCGCCACCCCAATCGCCGACAGCAGGCCACCGATGGTGGTCGGGATCAGACAGACCAGCAGCGCCACCAGCACGGTGATACTGACCGGCGTGCCGCCCCATGCCGAGAACGGCCAGAGCGTCACGGTCGCCAGCAGGAACACGATGGTCAGTGAGACCAGCAGAATGGTCAGCGCGATCTCATTGGGTGTTTTGCGGCGTTTTGCGCCTTCCACCATGGCGATCATCCGGTCAAGGAAGGTTTCGCCCGGGTTGGCGCTACAGGTGATCACCAGCCAGTCAGAGAGAATACGCGTACCGCCCGTCACAGAGGCGAAGTCACCGCCTGACTCACGGATGACCGGTGCCGATTCACCGGTAATGGCGCTCTCATCCACGGAGGCACCGCCCTCCATCACTTCACCGTCGCAGGGAATGATGTCACCCGCTTCGACCAGCACCGCGTCGCCTTTGCGCAGCGCATCGGCACTGACCTGCTGCCACTCCGCGCCATAGCGCGCCGCTGACAGTTTTTTGGCAAAGCTGGTCTTTTTGACCCCTTTCAGGCTGCTGGCCTGCGCTTTACTGCGCCCTTCTGCCAGCGCCTCCGCCAGGTTGGCGAACAGCACGGTGAACCAGAGCCAGAGCGCAATCGCGCCGGTAAAGCTGGCACTGCCGCTGATGCGGCCAGACAGCATGGCCAGCGCCAGCAGCGTGGTCAGCACACTGCCGAGCCAGACCACAAACATCACCGGGTTACGGAACTGTACCCGCGGATCGAGCTTTTTCACCGCATCCCAGGCCGAGGTACGCAGCAGCGCTGCGTCAAATAACGCCTGTTGTTGACGACTCATGAGGATTGTCCCTGAACAAGTTGCAGATGCTCAGCCACCGGGCCCAGCGCCAGAGCAGGAATAAAGGTGAGTGCACCCACCAGCAGCACTGTGCCGATGAGTAAGGCAATAAACAGCGGGCCGTGGGTGGGCAGCGTGCCGTTACCCACCGGCTGTACTTTTTTCACCGCCATCGCCCCGGCAATCGCCATCACCGGAATGATGATCCCGAAACGGCCCAACAGCATGCAGATAGCCAGTAACAGGTTCCAGAACGGCGTGTTAGCACTCAGTCCGGCAAAGGCGCTGCCGTTGTTGTTAGCCGCCGAGGAGACGGCGTAGAGCACTTCGCTGAAGCCGTGAATGCCGGGGTTCGCCATTGCGCTGCGACCCGCGTCGGTCATCATCGCCAGTGCGGTGCCAATCAGCACCAGCGCCGGGGTGACCAGAATCGCCAGTGCGGTCATTTTCATCTCCCACACGTCGACTTTTTTACCCAGGAACTCCGGGGTACGGCCAATCATCAGTCCGGCGATAAACACCGCCAGCAG